>Ga0307989_1000024_pt1 | contig 138884 bp, 106 predicted proteins | sample EllFjometagen185_FD_203164 | JGI IMG/M metagenome (GOLD analysis project Ga0307989, IMG submission 203164) | Marine microbial communities from Ellis Fjord, Antarctic Ocean - #185 | ecosystem: Environmental > Aquatic > Marine > Unclassified | place: Southern Ocean | collected 2014-10-08 | reverse complement strand
ATATATTAGTTGGCACCACAGGCGACAGCAGTTTTTTAACAGTAGCCCGACTGCCGGTATCTGTCAGCGATGTGAAAATCTCCCCTTCAAGCAGATTTGCTGAGTCATCCCGATAGTCACACCCCAGCACTGCTCTGCTCTGATCGTCTAAAAAACGAATGACTTTCATCTTTTCTCCTGAAAATGTTTAAGCTTCACCATTAGCCTTTTTAGTGGCTTTCCGGCAAGGAGATAGAGTTGCAGACGGCATCTCCATGACTTCACCTTTTTCCCCAATGGTGCCGTTTGCTATTATTGCTGGTTCAAGGATTCACGTTATTGTTATTTGGATATTCAGCCTTTGAGGTCAGTTCGCGCTTAAGGGGGATATCCCATTTTTTCATGTATTGCCAGATAGATGTATGGCTCAGGTTCAACTGACGTCCCACTTCAGACTTATTCCAGTCACACTGATTCAATAAACTCATTAACTGCTCCTTCGTTAGCTTATTCCGTCTGCGTGGTCGCTGTGTGATTTCTGATGATTGTCTGATATCTGAAATGTAACGCTCCGGGTTGCGTATTTCGACTGGTAAATCTGATGCGTTTATCTGCTTGCCGTTGCATAAAACGAATGCATGTTCAATCGCATTGACCAGTTCTCTGACGTTCCCCTTCCAGGGGCAATCCATTAGAATTCGAAGTGCAGAATTGGAAATACCCTCGATCTGTTTCCCGGTCTTCCCGTTCATGATGTCAATAAAATGGTCGATAAGCAGTGGTATGTCCTCTTTCCGGCTTTGAAGCCGGGGTAATTGGATGGGGAAAACCTTAAGGCGATAGTAGAGATCCTCCCTGAAAATACCATCGGTTACCAGTTGATAGAGATCCTGGTGGGTGGCAGCTATCACGCGAATATCGATTTTTCGTTTTTTCGACTCCCCAACACGTTCTATCTCTCGTTCCTGAAGCACGCGGAGCAGTTTGACCTGAATATAGGGACTCAATTCTCCGATTTCATCCAGGAAGATAGTTCCGCCATCAGCTTCTTCAAATCGTCCGATACGATTGCTGACTGCCCCTGTATAAGCCCCCTTCACGTGACCAAACAGTTCGCTTTCCAATAGGGATTCTGAAAGTGCCGAGCAGTTGACCGTCACCAGGGGGCCGTCTTTTCGGTCACTCTGGTAATGAATAGCACCCGCAACCAGCTCTTTTCCGGTACCACTATCACCCTGAATGAGGATGGTCGCACCGCTGGCTGCTGCAGCTTTGATTGCCGTATATACCTTCTGCATTTCATGGCTTTTGCCGATGATATTTGCCATCTGATGAATTTCGCCAAGCCGAAGCGTAGCCTGCTCGGCCTTGTGCTTTGTCTTTTTCAGCTCAGTGAGGTCGGTAACCGTCTCAACAATCCCGATAATGGCGTTGTTTTCATCCCTGACAACGCTGGCATTTTTGATGATGGCTATATCCTGCCCTGATTTGTGCAGTATCTGGCACTCCTTTGTTTCAGATGTACCACGTTCAAGAATGCCGCAGCTGAGGATGCCGTTTGGACATTCTTTTCCAAAACAGCGACTGCATCCCAGAATTTCGCAGGTTTTGCCAAGTGCCTCTGCGGCTGAGTACCCGCTGATTCTTTCCATGGAAGGATTCCAGGAAGTAATGATGCCCTTATCATCCATAGTAAATACACCATCTGCCATGGAGTTCATAATCTGGTTCAGGAATCTCAGGTTCCAGATTTCATGGGTTTGGTTCTGCATGGTAACTTTTTTAATTGATATGTTATGGAAATGTTATTATTTGTTATTTAAGTGTTACGTTGCTATTTAATAACACTTAAATAACATAAAATCAAGATGTCATTATTACGTTATCCCTTCATATTATCCCTTCAAAAATATTAAATACATTTAAATAACAGAACCTAATCGATTACAAATTGTTTTTTTGATGTTGATCGATAAACCATGGCTTGTAACTTGAAATAGTAAAATCAACCCATTTGGAACACTGCTGCAGTTTGCAGCCGTTGTATGGCAGAAAACTGTCAGCTTCGAAACACTCAATTGAAGGAGGAACATCATGAACGCCAGAAATTGCTGCAAAACGATGGAAATGGAACTGACGGCCTGGAAAGCAATTGCCTATGATATTTCCCAGAAGATGCAAAAGGCTTCTGCTGTGCAGAAAGGAGAGATTGCTCCCTTTGTTGGAGATCTGAACATCATGATCGGGGAAATGGATGAAAGAATCGAGCAGATTCGAGAGTCTTGCACACCTGACACCGGAATTGATGATATCCAGGTAGAACGTGATGCATATGACCAGTCCCTGGTGAATGTCCGCATGAAAGCCAATGAAGCGATGAAAGTGCTTGGTGCCGGTGACTTTGGGGGTTAGTAGTCGTTGCAGTCTGTTTTAGCGGTTGGTTAGGGATTAATTGCATTTTATTTCTTGAAAAGGATATTCTTGTGAGCCTGAAACAGTCCCGAGGGAATCAATTATCAGGATATCTCAGTCGGAAAGGTGTTGTGCTTGCCGATTTCTGTACTGCCGGATCACCGCCCTGTGAAGCTCAGAAACAGGTTGTCGACCTGCTGTCAGGGCAATACGTGGGGAAAGTAACTTTTGAAACCGTCGACGTCGATGAATGCCGACATTTGGCTAAATCCCATCGGATTACCAGTATCCCGACATTAATATTTTTTAATAACGGTCAGGAAATAAAACGATTTGTCGGGCTTCAAAAAGTCGAGTTACTGTCAGATGCCATCGAAAATGCACTAGCCTTAAAAATTTAATAAGAGGGGTTTAAATGGAAAAACTGTTTAGCGAACTGATGCTGGGTGGGCTCAAATTGGAAAATCGCTTTGTCTTTCCCCCGGTAAAGACGGCATATGGTTCACCACAGGGTACAGTAACGGACCGTCAGATTGGCTTTTACCGGCAGATTGCCAAAGAGGGGCCTGGTATTGTGATTCTGGAACCGGTTTCCGTATCTGCAGACGGCCGTGAACACCCAAAACAATTGTGTGTTCACCATCCGGAAAGTGTAGGCGAACTCAGAAAAATTGTTGATGTCGTGCATGCTGAAAATCGACTGGCATGTCTTCATTTGAACCATGCCGGAGCTGCTGCCAATCCCAAGGCGATCGGGAAAAAACCCAAGGCCCCGGTTGAAATGACCTGCCCCTCCTCCGGTCAATCCTCCGATGCCTTAACGGAGAAAGAGATTGAAGAGATTATTCTCGATTATGGGGCAGCCGCCGTTAAAGCGAAAGAGGCAGGATTTGATCTCATTGAAATACAAGGGGGGCATGGCTATCTGATCTCTCAGTTCCTGAACGGGAACATCAACAATAGAGAGGGCTTGTTTGGCCAGGACAGGCTTCACTTTGCTCGTCGTGTCTTTTCAGCGGTTAAAGCGGGTGCCCCCGAGTTGCCTTTTATCATCAGGATCTCAGGAAGTGAAATGTCGCCGGAAAAAGGAATTCCCCAGGAAGACCTACTTTCACTATTGAACCTTGCCGGTGAAGTCGGTGCGGTAGCTATCCATGTCGGGATGGGGGCTGTTTGTTTCAGCCCACCTTGGTATTTTCATCATTTGAGCCTCCCGGAAAAACCTCAGATCGATGCTCTGTCGTGGGTACGAGCACATACAGAACTCCCGATTATTGCCGCCGGGAGAATGGGAAGACCCGAAAAGGTTCAGATGATCAGAGAGAACAACCTTGCTGATATGGTAGCGCTTGGCCGACCCCTTATTGCCGATCAGGACCTGTTAAAAAAATGGAAAGCCAAAGAATTTGAAGGGGTAACCTACTGCGGATACTGCCTGCAAGGCTGCCTTCATCGCATAAAAAACGGTGAATCGCTGGGGTGTAACCTGAACCCGACAGTTGGATTGGAAGAACTTCCGCCTACCCAGAATCCTCAAAAAATTCTAATTGCAGGTGGTGGACCAGCTGGGTTGAGCGCTGCACTGTACCTGTCTAAACGAGGACACGAGGTCATCTTGGCAGAAAAAGCGTTTCAGCTGGGCGGGCAGTTTTACTTTGCCTGGCAGGCCCCTGGTAAAGATAAAATGAAGGCTGGCCTGGACGGTATTGAAGCGCAGGTTAGAAGCCAGGTTGACATCCGGATGAACACGACAGTGAATGCGGATCTGCTGAAGGAGATAAAACCGGATCTCCTGGTCTGGTCAACCGGCGTCATGCAGAATATTCCTGGCATCGAAGGCCTGGGCAATCAGAACAGCATGACCTCTCTTGAATACTTCAAACAGGAGAAACCGGTGGCAGGTCCACGGGTTCTGGTGATTGGTGCGGGTAGAACCGGTCTTGAGATTGTGGAAAAACTGGGAAAAGATGGGCTTGAAGTGGTTGCTACCAAACGAACCGATCCCATCGGGAGCGGGATGGACATGATCAGCAAAAAAATGACCTTGATGCGGATTGAGCAAATGCCGGATGTGACCCTGATGCCACATACCACTGTCAAGGGTTTTGAAGATGACAAGGTAGCTGTCGAGCAGGATGGAAAAACGGTGATCCTCGATCCATTCCAGACTGTTATCCTGGCCTCGGGTATGCTTCCTGCTCAAGGCCCTGATCAGGAATTGAAATCTCTTGTATCGAAAATAGAAGTGATCGGAGATGCCCGGGAAGTCAATGATATATTCAGTGCTGTGCAAGCCGGATATGAACTGGCGGTCAGATATTAAAACCAACCCCGGCCCGGAACGCAGAAAATTTAAATTGGGGGCAATATGCCCCCTCCGGGCCACACCTAACAACTCAAAAACCTTCCAGGCATTGTCTATTTCTCCCCTGTTACCCTCTGCCCATCTACTGTTTTCGGAAATATTCAATCAAGGTGAGTGATATTTATATCCTTGTAGAAAAATGCCGCTTCCATAAGTTAATAACAACCGTCTAATGTCTAAAAAATAAGGGAATACCTGGTATATTCTTTTGCATGAGTGAAAAATACTTGACATCAGATAGATGGGTCGATAGGGTTATTTTGCACTGGCAACTGGTAATACCACCAGCCACCTTTGCTAAAAACAGGAATTGATATGCAGGAATTATTGAAGCCGTTAAAGGCAGATAGTTTAAAGGAGGTATTTGTCACGCGGTTTGAGGAGCTGATCCTTTCGGGGAAGCTTTCCATAGGTGAGAAGCTGCCGTCAGAGAGGGAATTGGCGTTTCAGATGGGTGTCAGTCGCCCGGTTGTCCATGAAGGGTTGGTTGTGCTGGCGTCGAAGGGGTTGATCACGTTGAAGCCACGCGTTGGTGCGATTGTGAATGACTACAGGAAAGCGGGCTCTCCTGACATTTTGAATTCTCTGTTCAATTACAACCGGGGAAAACTGGATCCCCATATCTTGAGCAGTATTCTGTCCATGCGCATTCTATTCGAGGTTGAGACAGCCAGGCTGGCGGCATTGAACAGGAGCGCCGCGCAGGTTCAGGAGTTCAGGGAATTACTGAAACGGGAAGATAACATCAGGGACACGGATGTTGATGGGTTGATAGATGTCGATTTTGAGTGTCATCACTTGATTACGCTGGCAACGGACAATCAGATCTATCCGTTGCTGATGAATTCCATGAAAAGCATTTACACGAATCTGACCCGGCAGTTCTTTGAAGATTCGTTGGTTGTGGCGCGGGTATTTGGTTTTCACAGGGAGATGGTTGATGCAATAGAGGCAGGAGATGAGAAGTTGGCCACAAGGGTCATGAAGAAGATTTTGAAGCATGGCGAAAAGCAGTTCATTCTGTTGATTAACGGAAGAAGATAGGAGGCAATCATGGCAACAGCACTGGCAGAAAGGTCCGAAAACCGCATCAAGGAACCCATCGGGCTTTCCGATCGGATTCAATGGCTCAGGGATTATTACTTCGAAGGAAATAAACGGTCCTGGAACAACCAGTTTTCGGCCTGGTCGACCGGTACCCCATGGGATATTCAGTTTTCCGAGTTTGCGTTTTATATTGTGCCGGAAACATTTATGCTGTTGGACCCTCTCAATGGCAGTTTTCAGCAGTCTGCCCGGAACGTTGATCTACCGGAGGGGTTCTGGAGTTGGCGTCTGCCTGAAAGACGATCGTGGTTTGTGAAGGAGGTGATGGTCAATCACGTCCCCCGGGAGATTCTGCCGGGTGACCTGCTTGCCGGTGCTCGATTCAACATCGTAACCTCTTTCTGTTTCAATGCGGAAGAGCGAAAGCTGTATGACCGCCTTATGTTTAGTAAAAATGGGGCCCGCGCCCAGATGAAATGGTTTCATGACCATGGTTACGGAAATGCGGGTGCTACCAGCGGCCACGTGATTCCGGGTTATGAGAGAGCGCTGACCGTTGGCTGGAAAGGAATTTATGCAGACCTTGAGGAGAAGTACGGTATACTCAGTGAGAAAGACAAAAAAGGGCCTAAGGGGAGTCAGCTGAAGGCGATGATGACAGCTGCCACCATGCCGAAGGAACTGGCAGAGGCCTACTCCGTTCTCTGTTACGAAATGTCTGAGGCTGAAAACGACCTGGATCGCAAAGAAGAATTGCTGCAGATCGCCCAGAATCTGTCCCGTACACCGTGGGAACCACCTGAAACATTCTGGGAGGCGGTTCAGGCTTTGTGGATGACGCACATGCTGGTTATGAGTGACGAAAATTATCCGGGAGCAGGGGTCTCCTTCGGCCGTATCGATCAGTACCTGCTGCCGTATTGGGAAACTTCCAAGGCAAGGGGAATGGATCGGGAGTTTGCCAAGGAAATCCTTAAGTGTTTCTGGTTTCATTGCAATACAGCCTATGATGCCATGATCAAGAACGGAAACCAGGGGATCACCGCAGGCTTTGGGCAATTGCTAACCCTTTCTGGCTTGGGTGCCGGCGGCAAGGATATGACCAATGAGCTGACCTATATTATGTTGGAGGTAATTGATGAGATGTCCCCCATCCTGGAACCCAAACCCAATATAAGGCTGCATCGCAACTCTCCGGAAGAGCTGCTTGAAAAGGTCGTGGCGATGGTGGCCAGCAGCCAGGGAGCACCGTTTCTGCTGAATTTTGATGAACGGTCCATGGCAGGGATGATCCTTGAGGGGCGCAGGGCCGGGCTGACCCATCTGATCAACGAGGATAATGTCCATGAATATGCTCCTGTGGGGTGCCTGGAGAATACAATGGTCGGAAACGATCGATCCGGAACGGTGGATAACAACCTGAACCTTCTGAAAGCAGTGGAGTTGGCTATCACAGGTGGTAGAGACATGCTGGCCTTTGTTGATCCACTGGTTGGCAAGCCCGAGAAAATCCGGCAGGACGGTCCAAAAACAGGGGACAGCAGCCGTTTTGACAGCTTTGACGCGTTCTGGAAGGCATACGAAGAGCAGACCCGGTATACTGTGCAGAAGTGCGTGGATACTTATGAACTGTCCGAATCTACCCGGGCCAGACTGTTTACCACCCCCTATCTCTCTTGTCTGGTCAAGGGGTGCGCCGAATCAGGAAAGGATATTACCCAGGGCGCAGCTGAAATCAGTTTGACTACCCTGGAGGCTGTGACCTACGCGACAACAGTAGATTCCCTACTGGCTATTAAATACCTGGTTTTTGACAAGCAGCACTGCACTATGGTCGAGTTACGCAAGGCTCTGGAGGATAACTGGGTGGGTCATGAAAAGCTGCAGGCCATTGCCAAAAACAAGGCACCCAAGTACGGACGGGATGACAATGAAGCGGATGCCCTGGGGATAAAGGTGATGGAACTGTGGTGTGAGGAGGCCTGGAAGAATAAAACAAAGTCTACCGGTCGGCAATACCGACCTGGAATGCTGAGCTGGAATTACTGGGCCGGGGACGGATATATTATGGCCGCCAGTGCGGATGGTCGGGAGCAGGGGCAGTTTCTTTCCAACGCCATTTGCCCATCAAATGGAGCTGACATCAACGGTCCGACCTCCAATGCGAACTCTGTTGGAAAGGTTCTGGGAGGAAAAGCCGTAGATGGGAAGGGAGACTGGGAGGAGTACATGAACATCTTGCCCAATGGTGCCAGTCACACCATTACCTTTAACCCCTCGTTACTGAAGGATCCTGAACATGCTGCCAAATTCAAGGCATTCCTTCGTGGTTATACCGAAAATGGGGGAACTGCGCTGCAGATAAACATGTTGGATCCTGAGGTGCTGAAGGACGCCCAGAAACATCCACGCGACTATCGTCACCTGCTGGTTCGAATTACAGGGTACAATGCCTATTTTACGACGGTTGGCAAGGAGTTACAGAACGAGGTGATCGAACGGTTGAGCCACAGCCGGTTTTAATTGCTGGTATCAGAGTTTCGGTCATTCAGATTCATTATGATCATCTAATTGACTTCTCCAAGCAATAAAAAGGCTTCACGGCAGGCACTCAATTTAGCTTATTTGCCTCCGTGTGCTCCGTGTCTCTGTGGTGAATGTTTTTCAAAATAACATAATTGAGTTAGATAGTATGAGCAGTGAAGAAACAGTCAATCCGGAAGCGATGATCCTGGAAATTCAGCGTATGTCCACCGAGGACGGTCCCGGGATACGGACAACTGTATTTTTTAAAGGGTGTAGCCTGAAATGCAGCTGGTGCCACAATCCGGAGAGTATTTCCAAACATCCTCAGCTTCACTGGGTGGGTAATCGCTGCATTGGTTGTAAAAGTTGTCTGGAGGTCTGTCCGCAGCAGGCACTGACTCTGTCTGAAACCGGTATGGTAATAGACCGAACGCTGTGTGATGGTTGCGGTGAGTGTGCAGAGGAGTGTCCGTCAACCGCTCTTGAATTGATGGGAGAGACATGGCAGATGTCTGATCTGGTTGATGAGGTGATCAAGGACAAGGTCTATTTTGATAAATCAGATGGTGGGGTAACCATTTCCGGCGGGGAACCTACCCTTCAGCCGCATTTTGCTGCGACTTTTCTTAAAGCCTTGAAAGAAAGGGGGGTACAGACAGCTTTGGATACTTGTGGGTTATGCTCTCAAAAGGCTCTGGAGATGATTCTGCCTTATGCCACTATGGTGCTGTTCGACTTGAAGGTGATGGACTCGGAGAGGCACAAGCGCTATACAGATGTCGGCAATGAACGGATTCTGGCCAGTCTTGACTATATCGTCGGTTTTATGCAATCACATGTTCATCCGAAGACCCTGTGGATTCGGACGCCGATTATCCCCGGGGCAACCGATACTGTGGAGAACATTCGTGCCATCGGTGCTTATATAGCTGAACATGCCTCGCAGGTTGTCGATCGTTGGGAGCTCTGTGCATTCAACAACCTGTGCCTGGACAAGTACCAACGGCTGGATCTGGCATGGGAGTTTGAGTCGGCCGTATTGAATCGAAAAGAAGACATGGAGCATCTGGCAGAAGCGGCTCGCAGCTCTGGAGTCAATCCTGAAATTGTCCACTGGACCGGATCGACCCGATTGGAAAATGACAGTAAGTCTGAGAAAGATGCTTCGGACCCCCTTAAAATTGTCAATAAGGGATGTATGGCCCCGTAATTTGATTAACAGAGGAGTGAGATGAAAAAAACCGAATTCAATCAACAAGATATTGATGCCTTTGCACCGGCCGAGAAAATCGGATTGATCTCTTGTATTAATCCGGAAGGGCAGGTTCACATGGCCCTGATTACCAGTATTATGGCTTCTTCGCCCACCCAGGTTACCCTGGGGCAATTCTGTACGGGGTTGAGCAAGTGGTATATTCAGGAAAACAATAAGACCGCTTTCCTGATCATGACCCTGGATAAACAATTCTCGCGAGGGAAGGCCTGGTGGACACATAAACGGTTTGATGGTCCGGAATATGAGCGCTATAACGAGATGCCCATGTTTCGCTACAACTCCTACTTCGGTATCAATACGGTCCACTATCTGGACCTGGTTGAGACCAGTGACAGGGAACCTCTGCCAATGGGCCGGATCGTTCCGTCAGCTCTGATGACGATCCTTGCGAAAGGTGCCACAAAGACGGGCAATCAGGAGAGGATTCTGAAGCCGTTCGCTGAAAATCTGTTGAACAAACTGGACTCGTTGAAATTCCTGTCTTATGTCGGAGCGGATGGATATCCAGTGATCATTCCCATCATTCAGTGTCAGGCAGCGGACAGCCGAAGGCTGGCGTTTTCGACCCTGGCGTTCAGAGATGAACTAAGCGCCGTTCCGGCGGGAACCCCTGTGGCGGTTTTCTGTGCCACCATGAGTATGCAGAGTGTGCTGATGCGGGGAACCTTTAACGGTATTCAGCGGCATCGGCTGATGGAAGTGGGAACCGTTGATATCGACTGGGTTTATAATTCGATGCCACCAAATCATGAGCAGATCTATCCGGAAACCAGGCTGGAGTCTGTGGTGAATTTTTAAGACGTGTTCTAAACTAACTTCCGATCTGGGTGTTCCTGGAAAATAGTCAAGTCGGGTTGTTTGAAACAAGTGTAGTAGTTGAATGCATTGTTCGGTTGTTTTCATAACGTTCTAAGGGAGGATTATGGAAAAAACGGGCTTTCTCAAACGATTTATTGCGCCATTGATGCTGGTTGTGGGCATCAACCTGATAGCTGGCTGGATATATGATGCAGCCGCCTTGATGGATACAGGAACCCTTCGCACAGTTCTAATCAATATATTTGCTCCCCTGCTGTTTTTTTCTCTCTGGTTTTTTGCATTCGTCGGACCTCCACTGGCCTATTTTCTTGGAGCCACTTTCAGGGAAAGGCTGGTGATTGCCTTTGCAAACCCTGTGATCTGGGTGGTTTCAGTTGAGGCAAAAATCGCCTGCCAGTTCTGCACTGCCGAAATGATCTATTTCCTCTTTCTTCCCTGGACATTTGGCGTCATTTGCGTGACCTGCATTGAGTTTTCATTGGCTGACCTGGTATGCCGTTTCTGGCATCAGAGGAGAGCTGGAGGAAACGTGACGGTCTTTCATCCAGGTGTACTCACCCTGCTGCTGGTTGGTTTGGGCGGTACTTACGCCGGATTGATCAAGGGGCAGGAGTGGGTCTACTTCATTGTAAAATTGTATAAAACCCATTTTTTATCTTAGACCGGAGGTGACCTGATGGAAGGAAAAGAGGGAAAAGGTGTTTTATCTGGATCTTGTCATGTACCAATCACCAGAAGAGAGTCACTCAAACTGATGGGAAGTGCAGCGGTGATGGCAGGACTGTCCAGCCTCGGATTGGGAAGTGATACCTTTGCCGCTGAAAAGCAAAAACAACCGAATATTATCTTTATCCTGACAGACGATCATCGGTGGGACTGTCTGGGCGCGATGGGGCATCCTTTTCTGAAAACACCGAACATGGACCGGATTGCGCAGGAGGGTGTCCTGTTTGAAAATGCGTTTGTTACCACCTCGCTCTGCAGTCCCAGCCGCGCCAGCTTTCTGACCGGTCAGTATGCCTCTGTTCACGGCGTGCAGAATAATGCGACCATGTGGGACGAAAAACGGAATATTACCTTCTTCGAGCATTTAAAAAAATCCGGTTATGACAACGCCTTTATCGGAAAATGGCACATGCCGGGTGGTCAGCTTCCCAATCTCCCGGGGGTTGATCAGTTTGTGTCTTTTACTCGAAAAGATGGGCAGGGGGACTATTGGGACTGTCCAATTTTCGTGAATCACCAATTGACCCCTAACCGAAAACGTTACATCACCGAAGAGTTGACCGACTACGCCATCGATTTTGTAAACGAGCAGCGGGACAGCCCTTTCTGTCTTTACCTGTCACACAAGGCCGTGCATCACGACTGGAAACCACCGGAACACCTGAAGGGGATGTTCGATGATGCGGACCTCTCTCACCTGGCCCCCGAATCTGATAAATATAATACCTGGACTAACCTCAACTGGCTGGAAGGCACCATGGGGAACATGCATGATATCTATCGGCGATATTGTGAGTGTCTCGTGTCGGTTGATGAGCAGATCGGGCGATTGTTTCAAGTCCTTGAAGACCGGGGCGAACTGGATAACACTGTCATCGTTTACGCCGGGGACAATGGCTATATCTGGGGTGAGCACCGGATGTACGCCAAGCACTACCCTTACGAAGAATCGATCCGGGTACCATACATGGTTAGGGCTCCAAAGCGCCTGCTCAGCAACCCGGGCAGGAGGGCCGATCAGATGATCCTGAATATCGACCTGGCTCCGACATTGATGGATATTGTGGGCATACCCATACCGGAGCAGATGCAGGGGGAGAGCTTTCTGCCGATCATGCAGTCTAAAAATGTGCAAGGCCGGGATGCATGGATCTATGAGCTGTTCAGGGATTTTCCCTTCGGAGGTCGGGTTCCTCCCCACAAGGCATTGCGGACTCGACAGTATAAATATATCGAATGGGAGCGCTGCCAGGAAAAACCGGAGTTGTATGATATACTGTCCGATCCAAGGGAGATGAAGAACCTGATTGACAGTGATATCGGCAGACAGTTGGTCCGGGGGTTGAAACAACAAATGGTGGATTTAAAGGAGGAGTTTCATATAGTTGGTTGAAAATCATGAGTCAAATTGGTGTTCGGGTTAAATTTCATGCGATTGGGAGGTATTTGAATCATTAGGTCTATCTATTACTGAAAGTTTGTCATCCCGGGCTTGACCCGGGATCCAGGAGTATCATTGTTTCACTAACCTGGATTCCGGTTTTCACCGGAATGACTGTGGGGGTATTCCCGGCTTTACTAACACGGTTTATCAGAAAAAAGGGGGAGTCAATATGAGTGGCATGTTTAGTCGGTTCGTTGAGATTGATCTGGTGGATAAGTGTGTGACTGATTTTGAGGTAAATCCAGAGTATATCAGGGATTATATTGGAGGAGCCTCGCTGGCTGCGCGCCTATTTTTGGATATGGTTGACCCGGGAGTGGATCCGTTGTCGGCTGACAACCCGCTGTTTGTAATGTGCGGTCCCATGGTGGGGACCAATTTCCCCGGGTCTTCACGGTTTGTGATGTGCGCGAAATCGCCCCTGACCGGTATCTGGGGAGAGTCCTCTTCAGGTGGGTCTTTGGGCGCCTACCTGAAAAAAGCGGGTATTGATGGACTGGTTATCAAAGGAAAAGCGGCAGCACCCTGCTACCTGTTTATTGATGATGGGAAAATCGAGATACTCGATGCCACTGACCTGTGGGGCTTGGAAACCTATCCCGCCATTGATCAGTTAAGAGTGATCCATGTCGGTGAAAAGAAGGTCAGTGTAGCATCTATCGGTCCTGCAGGTGAAAACGGGGTTAAGTTTGCCTCTGTCTGTAATGATAAGGCGCATCATGTTGGCAGAACCGGAATGGGGGCCGTGATGGGACAGAAAAACCTGAAAGCGCTGGTTGTTCGGGGAAGTGGAACTGTTCCCCTGGCTGATGAAGAAGGTTATAAACAGGCCAGGAAAAATACACTGGCAACCGCCAGAGAATCGATGATAACCATGTCGTTCAATCAGGTTGGAACAGCTGCTGCCATGGAAATGGGAATGATGACCGGTGACGTGCCAATCAAAAACTGGTCTGTGGGTCTGGATGATACCATTCCTGAAGCCATCGGCGGCTCGGTGATGGCAGAAACCATTGTCAAAAAGCGCAAGGCCTGCTTTGCCTGCCCCATCGCCTGCAAGCCTGAAGTGGTGATTGAGAGCCAAAAATACGTTATGGATAAGGGCCCCGGCCCGGAATACGAAACCTGTGGAACCTTCGGCTCCATGTTGATGAACCTGGATCTTGCAGGACTCTCCAAGGCAAATGAACGCTGCAACCAATTGGGGATGGATACCATCTCCTGTGGCGCCACCATTGCCTTTATGATGGAGGCCTATGAAAAAGGGTTACTGACAAAAGAAACACTGGACGGCCTGGACCTGTCCTGGGGAAATATCGATGCTACCATTGAAATGGTGGATAACATTGCTTACCGCAGGGGATTTGGAAATAGAGCAGCTGAGGGGAGCGCTGACCTGGCTGCAAATATGGGCAGTGAAGCCGGTGAGTTTCTGGTTACCGTCAAGGGACTGGAACTGCCAATGCACGATCCGAGGGGATTTCACGGCATGGGGCTGGCCTACATGATGTCAACAAGGGGAGCCTGCCACCTGCAGCACTCCTGCCAGGCTGTTGAGCAGGGAATGGTTGCCTGGGACGATGCCGGTTTAGAGGAGGACTATGAAGGGCCAAGCAGCGAAGGTAAGGCTGAAATGGTATTCATCACAGAGAACATCGGGCAGATGGCTAACACCCTGTGCACCTGTCACTTCGTTCACTGGGCTATCGGCATGGAGAACCTGATAGATGGTTTCAACGCGGTGACTGGATTGGGATATGATCTGGAGACCTTCATGAAAGCCGGTGCAAGGGCATGGGTCTTAAAACGCAGCATCGGCAATCTGATGGGGATTACGGCAGAGGACGATCGGTTGCCGGCAAGGGTCTTGATACCGTTGGAAGATGGCGGATCCGAGGGAACCATACCCGATGAGTCCCTGCTGAGGAGCGAGTACTATCAGCTGCGGGGATTGAATGAAAAAGGGATCCCGAGCACTGAATTGCTGGATTCTCTGGATCTGGGATTTTTGAAAGATCGATTAGCGGCTGTTTAATCAACTGAAACATGCCCATGACAGGCACTTTGTTTGGTTTTTTTCCGTTCAGTGCGTTTTTTAAAACAAGAAAATGGAGGAGAAATGGCACAGCTTGAGGTGTTCGGTGAGGAGTGGTGTAAGGTTTGGAAAGACATGCTTAATGATAATGCTGATTTTGCCAAGTACAACAAGGGATGGGAAGGGGACTTGTCCGGCGTTATTCAGGCTGATCCGGACAATAACTTTCCGGAGGAACAGTACCTTTACCTTCATTTTCACGATGGCAGTGCCATTGATGTCAAGATGATCACGCAGGAGGAGGCGCAGAAGTGCACGTTTATCATGACTGGTCCCTATATGCGCTGGTATCAAGTGGCCAAAGGTGATCTAGATGCTGTCAAGGCCATGATGCAAGGGAAATTGAAGTTAAAGGGGAACTTGCCCTATGTGGTGAAGTATGTGAAAGGGGTTCAGGAATCCATCAGAACCATGCAGGGCATTGATACAAAATTCCCCAACGAATAGGAGGAACTGCCATGACATACGACGCTGATTTGAGTTTTAACTATTTCGGACCAACCAAGGTTGTGTTTGAGATCGGAGCGATCAATGAAATTCCCATCCAGATAGCTGAATTGGGGAGTAATGCCGTTCTGGTAACCGACCAGGGACTACTTGAGACCGGCCTGGTGGACAAGGTCAAGAAGGTGATGGGTAGTAAACTGGCCGGTGTGTTTGCCGATGTTCCACAGGATTCAGGTATGGAGGTGGTTGATGCCGGAACCGAGTATGCGAAATCGGTTGGAGCTGACGTGATCGTCAGCCTCGGGGGAGGCAGCGTGATTGATACCGCCAAGGGGATGAGTATTTTAATGAAACAGGGAGGCAGTCTGGCGGATTTCGAAGGATTCCAGATGCTGACCGAACCCCAGGTCCCCCATATTTCGGTGCCGACTACAGCCGGTACCGGTTCGGAGGTCAGTATGGGCGCGGTCATACTGAACCGGGAGGCTGGGCAGAAGATCATTCTGGGCGAGGACCATATTATTCCCAGGGTAGCGATTCTTGATCCCTCTCTGACCAAAAGCCTGCCGCCCGGCCTGACAGCCTCGACTGGCATGGATGCCCTGACACATGCCATCGAGAGCTTTGTGGCGACCATGAAAAATCCAGTTTCAGATGCACTGGCTCTCTGGGCCATGAAGACCATTGCCCGATATCTGCCAGTGGCAGTGACAAACGGCTCTGACTTGGAGGCAAGGGGACAGATGCAGGTTGCGGCCATGGTTGCCGGCTGGGCGTTCTCCAACGGGTACCTGGGGGCTGTGCACGCCATGTCCCACTCCCTTGGCGCAATCAAGCGGGTGCCCCATGGGATAGCCAATGCCCTGCTGCTGCCTCATGTCATGAAATTCAACCTGGAAGAGATTCCGGAGCTGACAGCCGAGATCGGTCACGCCATGGGATTCAGTCACCCGGGAATGTCAGCTGTGGAAGCAGGTGAGGCAGCCATCGCCGGTATTGAAAAACTTCTGGTGACGGTCGGGCTGCCCCGAAAGTTGAGTGAATTTGGTGTCACAGATAGTGATATTGATAAATGCTCCGAACTTGCCATGAGTGACGGGTCAATTGTCTGTAATCCCCGAATGGTCATGGAACCGGAAGAAATAGCCGCTATCTTTCAACAGGCTATTTAACCTCATTTCAAGGTAGGCGCATGAACACAGCAGCCGAGCAAGTCAAACTGGCGGAAGGTGCGGAAGAGGTGGGACTGGCGGTCATGCTCCAGGATTTAATATCACAGAACCTGGAGCAGAATCCACATAAGCTGAAGGATTTTAAAAAACTGAACATGGGGTTCGGTCTAAGGGTCACTGACGCTGAGGTTGAAATAACTATGGCATTCACAAAGGGGGAGTTGACACTCTATTCGGGAATTCAAACAGATGCCAGGATTCTGATAGACATTGAAACCGATTTGGTCATGGCTATGTCAAACCTGCAGATTAAGGGGGGGATGCCGTACTATTTTGATGAAACAGGTATGGAGGTGCTGAAGGCTATGCTCAGCCGGCGGATTAAAGTCAAAGGCATCTTTGCCCATTTTCCCAGTATGATCAGACTTTCCAGACTGTTATCCGTTAATTGAGCAGGCATTCCCAGCCAGCTTGAAATCGTTCTGAAGCTGGCTGACAATAAGTGTCAGGGTTAACTATTCCGCCAGAAATTGTCGAATAGCCTGGTCTCTTTTTTCATCCGGTTGGAAAACAATGCCGTAGTGGTTAGTGCCCACTACATCATGCCGGATGGCAGTTGGGATCTCCTTCATCATGACAGTTATCACGTCTTCCGGCAGTAGCAGATCGTCGCTGCTGATCAATCCTTCTGTTGCTTTCAGAATCAGGGTTTCGCATTTCAACTGGGGGTAGTATGTCCGGCACTTAACTTCCCTGACGTTTGCGGCTTCTTCAGCAATGTGATCGAAACTGATATTGGTTTTTGCGCCGTCGGCCGTCTCCTCAATTTCATGATAATAGTAGGTGTCAACCACGTCATTCCAAGGATGCAGGAAGGGCGCTGCCTTCATTTTTTCCATATATGCCTCTTTAGACTCAAACACCTCTGTCAGCCGGTCAAAGGCGGGTTTGATACCCTCGAAAACCTTGTCCAGTTGTTCCGGTGAGAGGTCTCCTGCCCCATCAACCAGTACCAGCTTGTCTACCCGGTCGGGATGCTCTGCTGCAAAGGCCAGGGAAATAAAGGCGCCCAGAGAGTGCCCCATGGGTGTGATTTTGTCGATTCCCAGGTCGTCCATCAGAGAAACGATGTCTTTGATATGATGAGCCAGTGAGTATCCGGTGTTCGGTTTATCAGACATTCCCCTTCCTCTCAGGTCCATGGCCATCACATGGAAATCCGGTACCAGTGACTGTACGACCATATCCCAACTGCGGCAGTTGGCTGTGATGCCGTGAATACAGAGAACGTGCTTTCCTTGACCCCCCCATTCAGCCAGATTAATCTGAACGCCATCTCCTTTGACTTTCTTCATTTTGGGTTCTGTCATGGTGCCTCCCTCCTTTTTTTGTGATTGATGGTTGTAGGTCTTGGTATTCCCTTGTGTATGCTGTTTTCTGGCCTCGATCATTGCAAAATCGGCGCCAGTGGTCTTTGAGATTGTGAAGCACTGATATGACACAGACTACTGTTTTTTTGGCATTTATGAAAGCAGGTTCTGGTACCTCCTGCCTAAATAACTGTCTCCTCTTTGCTACAACGTAGCTAATATGATACAGGTAATTGGGCCACCCCCAATATCCAAAATGGATTAATATGTTTGAAATAATAAGGAAATTATACTTTACTCCCGGATATCTGTTTCATGAACACCTGTTGGTTGCAGCCTCTGATGTTCAAATCGGTTGTGAAACAAAACCAGTAGCAAGTGAGCTTTGCGGGGCATCATCGATTGTTGTGAGAAAAATGCCATGCAACCCTGAAACGAGGTGGTCTTAATATTGCAGATGGTTGGATGTCAAAAAAAAAGAAAACCGGTACCCGAGGCCTGATAGAGGCGCTTTGAAAGCCGGCGCCTTTTTGGAAATGTATCAAATCCGAAGTACAGTCAAATCATGTTGACAGATGATTTATTTCTGATAAGTGTGAATCCTGTCAGCTTCCTTTTCCTGAAATTTTTGTTGTAGGTTACGGTAACCCCATAGATAAGGAGAAAGCATGAGTTCAAAATCAGTTAAATCCCTGATCGTTAAAGCTACGGTCGGAATAGGTCTTCTGGCAATCAGCTCTGGTACCGCACTGGCCAAGGATATCAAGGTCGGTTTGATCAGCAGTCTGTCCGGTCCACTGGCGGTCTATGGTGGCCAAACGGTAACGGGTTTTGAAATGGGTCTGGAATACCTGACGAATGGCTCCATGAAGGTAATGGGCCGAAAAATTGTGGTGTTAAAAAGGGATACACAGACGAAACCGGCAACTGGTAAGCAGGTGCTAACATCGCTTTATCAGGATGACAAGGTTGATCTGGTTGTGGGCCCCGTATCTTCAGGTGTTGCAACGGCCTGTCTGCCGGTGGCAAAACAGTTCAAAAAAATCCTGATCGTTGAACCTGCTGTTGCCGCTAATATTACAGGCAAGGACTATAACCGCTACATATTCAAAACGTCCCGGAACTCATATCATGATGGAATCTCAAATGCGATTGCCCGTGTTAAAAAGGGGACATATGCCATTGCATTGGCGCAGAACTATGCATTCGGGAAAGCTGGAGCAGAGGCATTTAAACTTGGAGTGGAGCAGGCTGGTGGGATCTATCTGGGAAGTGAATTATTGCCGATTGGCACCAAGGATTTCAGTTCACCTTACCGTCGAATTGTAAAGAAGTTCAAGAAGTATAAAGGTGACAAGGTTGCTTTTGTTATCTGGGCAGGTGGTGGCGATCCATTGGGTAAAATCCGGAAAATGAAGCCCATGAAGCGGGAAGGAATCGACTTCTTTACCGGTGGTAACATCATGATTGCTCTGAAGGCGTATAAGCGCTGGGAGAATATGGAGGGATCGACCTATTATTACTACAATATCCCGAAAAACCCAATGAACGACTGGCTGGTTAAAGAGCATATGAAACGCTTCAACACGCCGCCGGACTTTTTTACAGCCGGTGGTATGGCAGCAGCCAGTGCAGTGGTCACTGCTATCAGAAATGCTGGTTCTTCTGATACAGAAGCACTCATTTCAGCCATGGAAGGGATGCGTTTCTACACACCAAAGGGGGTGATGCAATTCCGTAAGGAAGATCATCAGGCCCTGCAGGACATGTATCATTTCATCTCCAAGAACCTCCCTGACGCTGATCACGGAGTTCCGGTTCTGAAGCGTGTGATTCGAGCTGAAGAGATGAATATTCCCATTGATAATTAGACATTCCAGGGTGCCGTTGTTCTGGCACCCTGAGTCAGAAACCAACAACAATCAACTGCATTAAAAACCAGATGAGCCAGGGCTGATGTCCTATGCATGGACGCTGCCCAGGGGGCATCTGGTCTTGTGTTGAATTGAGTATTCTATGCAAAATGAAAATTCGTTGGTCCTTCAGATTTCAGATTTAACCATGAATTTTGGCGGTAATATCGCTGTCAATGGGGTGAGTCTGGACGTTAGTCAAAACCGCTTTGTTTCCCTGATCGGTCCCAACGGCGCTGGAAAAACGACGTTGTTCAACATGATCAGCGGACAGTATCTGCCCACACAGGGCAGCATCCGCTTCAAGGGCGCTGATATCACACATCTGGGGGTCGCCGAAACCGCGCAATTGGGTATCGGGCGGTCATTCCAGCTGGCATCCTACTACCCGAATTTGACAGTGCTGGAAAATGTCATCATGGCTGTTCAGTACAAACAGAAAAAGGGGTGGCTTTTCTGGCGCAGTGTCAATGATTTTCCTGAAATCGCAGATCGGGCTTATGAAATCCTGGAAACCGTTCTGTTAAATGATAAGTGGAGCGATTTTGCCATCAGTCTGAGCCATGGCGAACAACGGAAATTAGAGATAGCCATTCTGCTTGGAATGGATCCGGAAGTGATGTTGCTTGATGAACCGACAGCCGGGATGTCCATTGAGGAGGTGCCCACCATTCTGGATCTTTTGGAGTCCATCCGGGACAAGCGTGATCGTACCATCATGTTGGTGGAACACAAAATTGACATGGTGAAACGTCTGTCGGACGAAATTGCGGTGCTACAGGAGGGTAGACTGATCGCTTATGATACGCCCGACGCCATTATGAATAACCCGCAGGTACGGGCGGCTTATCTGGGGAGGGCACATGACGAGTGAAACGATCCTGAATCTCACCGATGTTCAGACTTATATCGATCAGCACCATATACTGCAAGGCATCACGCTGGATGTAAAGGTCGGTCGGGTTACGACACTGCTCGGACGAAACGGTGCCGGGAAATCCAGTACCCTGAAGAGCATCATGGGGCTTTATCCCGCCCGTAGCGGGAGTGTCAGCTTTGATAATCAGGAAATCAGGGAGTTAGAGCCATTTCAAATAGCAAGGATGGGTGTGGGATATGTGCCCGAGGAGCAGGCGATATTTTACCACCTGACAGTGGAAGAGAACATGAAACTGGCGATGCTGGTAGAGGATGCAGACAGTCAGGCACGCTGCGACCGCATGCTGGATCTGTTTCCCGACCTGAGAAAATTCTGGAAATCGAAGGGCGGGGTGCTGAGTGGTGGGCAGCGTCAGATGTTGGCCATTGCGAGGGCCATGGTCAATGACAGTAAACTGTTGCTGATCGATGAGCCGAGCAAAGGGTTGGCGCCCATTGTTAACGATGCCATCATTGATGCATTCAACGAAATCAAAAAGACCGAAACAATCATCCTGGTGGAACAGAATTTTTATATGGCGACCCAGTGCGGTGATGATTATCACATCATTGACGATGGCCGGGTCGTTCACAGCGGTCTGATAGAGGATCTGGAAAATGATGACGATCTCAAACACAAATATCTGGGCATAGGGTAATCGATGAGTGAACGAACACAGGAAAAGGCGCTCCCTGTATGGGTCAAAGCGACATCAATCGGATTCTGGTTTATTCCCTTTGTCCTCATCTGGGTTATGCCGGATGTAATAGACTATCCAACCTGGGCCAGTATTACGATTTCAGGCATCGCCATGGGCTGTTTGATATTTCTGATGGCTGTGGGACTGACGATCATTTTCGGATTGATGGATGTGCTTAATTTTGCGCATGGGGTCTTTTTTACCATTGGCGCTTTTGTGGCCTGGAAGGTTTTTGCCTACGTTGTTCCAGACTGGGTAGCAGCAGATTCATTCTGGAAAAACCTGGCGGCTATTTTGCTGGCAATGACAGCCTCCGTCCTGGTGAATTTCGTGCTGGGCATTATTATGGAGAGAGTAATCATTGCCAAGGCCTACGGGGATCACCTGAAACAGATATTGATTACCATGGGGGTCGGCATCATCGTTGTGGAGATCATTCGGATGATCGGCCTGGCCGAACCCGAGATGTTTGTGACACCGTACTGGTTTTCTGAATCGTTTGAGGTTGGTGAAGTCTTGATCATGAGATATCAGGTGTTTTCCATTCTGATGGGGTTGTTTTTTTACCTGTTGATTCAGTGGTTTTTAGGTAGGACCAAAGTCGGCCTGATTGTCAGGGCTGGTGTCGAAAACCCGGATATGATTAAGGCGATGGGGTACAATCTGAAGCGGGTTTTCACCGCAGTTTTCGCTGTTGGCGCTGTGCTGGCTGGAATTGGTGGTATGATCTGGGCCGGTTTTGAAGAGAATATTGATGCCAGCATGGGGGATCAGAATCTGATTTTCGCTTTTGTAGTCGTCATTATCGGGGGGCTGGGCTCTGTCAAAGGAAGTATCATCGGTGCGATCATGGTCGGTTTGTTTTTTAACTATGTCGCATTTTTCATTCCCCAATTAGCGGCAGGTTCTCTTATTCTTCTCATGAGTATTATTTTAATGCTTAAACCGTCTGGACTCTTCCCACAGAAGTAGTATGAAACCAAATATACAGACTCCTGTTCAAATCGCAAGAGCCCATATGCGGGCAAACCGACGCAAGTCGCCTGCGGTTATTATACCGATGGTGGGGCTGTTATTCTGCCTTGTACTTCCGTTTTTTCAACCAAGTTATTACGTCATTGATCTGGCCACAAAGGTGCTGATTTTTGGTGTTTTTGCGGCAACTTTTGATGTGATGGTTGGATACACCGGGGTACTCTCCTTTGCGCACAGCATGTTTTTCGGATTTGGGGCGTACTCGTGTGCTTTGTTGTTTCGAAGCATGCCGGACTCGCCTGTCCTGGTGATCGTGCTCGCGGTTATCATTGCAGCGTTATTATCCATAGTTGTTTCGGCCATTATGGCGTTTTTCTCGCTGAGGGTGGTTGCGATTTTTTTCGCTATGATAACGCTGGCATTTGCCTCATTTACGGAAATTCTGGCCATTGAGTTTTCATCCATCACCGGGGGTGAAGATGGGATTACCATCCAATTACCAGAGATTTTCACTCAAAACTATAAATTTGGTCTGGGCTTGACCGGGCAGTCATTTCTCTACTATTTTATTCTCTTCTTCTGCGCGCTGATGCTCTACCTGATGCTTCGCTTTACAGGCTCTCCTTTCGGGCGGGTGCTGCGGTCGATTCGCGAAAATCAAGATCGTTCTGAAGCACTGGGTTACCGAACCTTTCACTATAAGTTGTTTTCCATTGTCTTCAGTTGTGTGTTGGCCAGTTTCTGTGGGATTCTCTTTGCACTCTGGCTGGGCTTTGTCAGCCCTGAATCAACCCTGGGCATCCCTATCACCCTGAACGTCTTGATCATGGCGTTGATCGGGGGATTGGGTACGATATACGGTGGCATTATCGGAGCCTTCATCCTTCAATTGCTGGAGGGGGGGTTGCCGCAACTACGGGTACTGGCGGATGAGGTGTTTCCGCAATATCCATGGCTGGCTGGCATCACAGGACGCTGGTTACTGCTTTTCGGACTACTTTTTGTGTTGATTGTAACCTTCTTCCCCCACGGAATAATTGGCTGGTTCCGCTTGAGACAATTGGCTAAAATCACCAAAGCCAAGGCCAATCAAGGCGGTAACTAAGCAAACGGCCTTAAAGTGCTCCGGACTTCCAGTTTGGGGCACGTCTCAACTCAACTGCAATACCTATTCTTCCTGTACCCTTGCCTTGTTTTTATCCCACTCGCAAGAAATTGAGGCATCTCAATTCCACTAAAGTGTCTTCAAAACAAGCCTCCTCTGAGCATTCCCGATCCTACCTGGCCGTAAATGTAATAATTCAATCGGTTGCCGGATTGACCGTGCGCGGTTTTGCCGCTTTTTTGCTGGCTTTGTCAGGCTGCTCTGGTCTCGCCAGAGCTGGTGAGAGTGATTGTCCCGACTCAATGGCACTATTTGCATCTGAACCGCCTTTGTGCTAAGGATCAGGCATTATTTTAACCAAATGGAGCAGGAGGATGACATGGCGAGAGAACTACAAATTACTGAGGATGAGAATGGCAGGACCATATACAGTTTATCGTCCCATCGCAGGACCCTATCTGAAACCGATATTGTAAACTTTGTGAACCTGGTTGGGCTTCATGAACCTCCTTTTATTGATATGGAGTTTGTGAACACAATCATGCCTGGAATACACAATAAACGGTTTGCGCCAGCCCCTCTTTTGATATCGTTGGGAATGGGCCTCGTTTCGACTCGAATTATGACGATCATTGAATTGATTACCGAAAAAGAGAACATGGGGCCATTTCATGGGATGGTCGGTGTTGAGGCAGTGGTTCGAAGCCCCGCTTTTCCTGGAGACACCCTGAGTGTGGATTTGGAAGCTTGGGTGGACCGTAAAACAAGCAAAGGTATGACGCTTGTTGATCTGAAACATGTGGTGAAAAATCAACGGGACGAGCCGGTCACAATCTTTACTGAAAAAATTTCCTTTGATCCTCCTGGTTAGACTGAAAAGCACTCTAGTAGGGACCGAGTTAACCTGAATTGAGTTATGATGAAATTAAACATGACGTTTTTACTTATCATTTTATTGGTCTGCTGTGGTGGAATTGCCGCTGGATATTACCTGGCAGTTCACACCGTGATTGGCCTGAACCTGAATCAGCAGGTAGAAGTCCTCCTGGAAGGGAAGGTGCCGTTCAGCACCCACATTGAAAAACAGGTGAACGTAGAAGTGCGGGAAAGCTTGAATGCCGAAGTGGTGATGGCAAAGGAGCTGGAAATCCCATTGAAGGAGACATTTGATATTCCGTTGGAGATGACCATTACAGTCCCAATAGAAGCAGACATGTTTGTTAATCAGGTTATCAAAGTGGAAACAGAAGTCCCGGTGTCTATTATCCTCACAGAAAAGGAGTTGAGATTGGAGCATCTGGAGATCCCGCTGGATACTGAGGTGTATATTGATGATGAAATCGACCTGGATATTGTGGTGCCGCTCGACACGAAGGTCAAGACCCTGTTGGGTGTTACGGTTCCTGTGAAGGCTGATATTCCACTGAAGATGAGGGTGCCTATCAAACAGAAGGTTCGCATTAAAGATACGATTGTTGTTGGGATTGACAGGTTGAGAGTGCCCCTGAACATGGTTCTACCGGTGAAGCTGGATGTGCCGTTAAGACAGACTATTCATGTTTCCGGTATTGTGGCAGTCCCTATTTCGCAGACCGTGAGTATCCCTATTGAGAAAACCATCCGCGCATCCATCGCGACTTCTCTTCCAGTCAGGGTTGAATTAAAGGGCAGCCTTCCAGTCAGCCTGCAGGCTGACTTCAACTCGGAAGTGGTTATCAGCGAAAAAGTACGGGTTCATCTTGGTCGGCTCGATCTGAAAGCTGAAAACCTGGATGTTCGAATTGAGTGAACGTTACCAGCACCCTGCTCTGTCCCATCAATATTGACAAAACTCTTGAATGCCGGTAACTGGTCCAGTAACGGTATGATAGAATTTGATTTACGTATAAAAACTGAGGAAACAATATGAAAGTAGTCGCACTAAATGGTAGTCCCAGGAAAAAAGGAAATACCCAGATATTGATCAACAAGGTGTTTGATGTCCTGAATCTGGAAGGGATCGAAACAGAAATGCTCCAGCTCGGAGGCAAGAAAATCAAAGGCTGTATGGCCTGTTTCAAATGCTTCAAGAACCTTGATAAGAAGTGCTCCATGGACAATGATGTGTTCAACGAGTATCTGGGTAAAATGCTGGAGGCTGATGGCATCATCCTGGGCTCCCCTGTCTATTTTTCAAACATGACATCCGAGACCAAGGCCCTGATCGATCGTGCGGGACTGGTTGGAACAGCAAATGGTGGGCTTTTCAAGCATAAAGTAGGGGCTGCCGTGGTAGCTGTCAGGCGCGCAGGTGCGGTGACCACGTTTGATGCGTTGAATCATTTCTTCCTCTATGGGCAGATGTTTGTGCCGGGATCATGCTACTGGAACGTCGTCATCGGTCGGGAACCGGGAGATGTGGAAAATGATGCTGAAGGGATGAATATCATAAAGATTCTGGGTGAAAATATGGCCTTTTTATTGAAAAAAGTGAACTCATGACTGAACCGCGTCAGCAGGTATTTGCAAAATTACGCAAAATAAGATTCTAGTCCCATGAAAAATCAGTTGTTTATTTTAAAAGCCATTTTTATCGGGATTATTTTTTTTGGCGTCGCCTTTACCGCCATTCGCACTCTGTATTACGGCTCGTTTCCGGAAAAGCAGGAATATTTTTTTCCAATTTTTATCGGTACGTGTATCGGTGGTGGTGCGGGACTGTTTCGTTTCAGGTCACAATGGAATCAGGCTCACCTGGAAAAACAGATTGTAAAACGAACAGTTGAGCTCCAGGAAAGAATAGATCAACAGGAGAAAGAGAACGCTGAGCGCAGACAAGCCGAGGAGGCATTGCGGATAAGCGAAGAGAAATATCGATCTCTCGTCCAGAATGTTCCAGACATGATAGTAGAACTGAATGAAAAGGCAGAGATCATATCGATCAATGAGTCCTTTTTAGACAATTTTATCTATTGCCCCGAAGAAATAATCGGCCAGCCATTTTTCAATTTTATTCATCCAGAGGATGTTGAAAAGATCACTCAAGTGTTTCTGGACGCCATAGATTCCAAAACACATCACGAGACAGAGCCGGAAATCCGTATCGTCGACAAAGATGGAACAGCTTACTGGTTCGACTTCAATGTGAATATGAGTTTCGACGGCCAGGGAAACTTTACCAGGGCGTTTGGTGCTGCACGAGATATCACGTCTCGTAAACAGGCCGAGGTTGAGCTGCAAGAAAAAGAGAGGCGCTACCGGTTTCTGGCGGACAATATTACAGACTTTTTATGGATAACAGATCTAAGTTTAAAACGGCTGTCATTTTTAAGTTTGTCCATCAATAGATTAGGAGAACATGCACACGACGAAATCATGTCTTCGAATCTTGATGAAATGATGAGCAAAGAATCGTTCCAATATGCACGTACTATATTAGACGAAGAACTTAGACGGGAAAATGAACTTAATCAGAAGGGAAACCGAACAGAAGAGGATCTCAATCGGTTTGGGACTCATGATCTGGGTTTTCAAAGGTCAGATGGGACTGTTTTCTGGACAGAGACCGTTGTAAAATTTCAACGTGACGAACACAATAATCCCGTTGGACTCTTTGGTGTTACCCGAGATATCAATGAACGCAAGCAGGCTGAAGAGGAGATGCAAAAGTTAATGTCTCTGATTGAAAGTAGTCAGGATTTTATTGGACTCGCAAACCTTGACGGCGAAATGACTTTTCTGAGTAATGCCGGCCTGATAATGGTCGGCCTGGACAGTGTTGAAGACGCCAAGAAATTACAGGTCTTTGATTTTGTGCCGGAATCACTCAAATCGAAGATGAGCGAAGTGGTCATGCCTGTGATCAAGTCCAACCGGCGATGGATTGATCAGACCAGATTCGAGAATTTCAGGACAGGTGAGACATTTCCTGTTGAAGTAAAGATGTTTCCTATCGCTCAATCCAAATCAGGCGGACCGACTGCCATTGCCATTGTGGGTAGAGATCTAACAGATTATCAAAAAATAGAAGAGCAACTGAGGCAATCTCAAAAGATGGAGTCACTCGGAACCTTTTCTGGTGGAATCGCACACGACTTCAACAATATACTGGGTGTCATTATTGGCTATACGGAACTTGTTCTGGACACAATGCCTGACGAGAGTGATGAAAGGGGGTTCCAGTTGGAGATTCTCAGAGCCTGCGACAGAGCAACCAATTTAATCAATCAGATTCAGGGTTTCAGCAAAGCCCAGGAAACCATTCAGACCCCCTTGCTAGTAGCACCTCTGATACACGAAGTACTCAAAATGATGCGTGCAGTTATCCCAACCTCTATTGAGATTAGAGAGAATATCACGGCCGATTGTGGTTACATCATGGCAGATGCAACGCAAATTCAACAGATCATCGTGAATTTGATTAACAATGCTGTTTATGCCATGAAAAAAACAGGTCAGATACTGGAGATATCACTTACTCAGGTTGATTCTGCTGATTGTAGAATCGATAAACAGCAACAGACAACAGGGGATTGCCTGAAACTGACTGTAAAAGACGATGGTATCGGGATGACAAACAAGGTAAGAGATCGAATTTTTGAGCCCTTTTTCACAACGAAGGAAGTTGACGAAGGCACAGGGCTGGGATTGTCAATCGTCCATGGAATAGTCAAGGGCTACAAGGGAGAGATACAGGTTGACAGCGCACCCGGAAAAGGCTGTGCTATCAGTGTCCTGCTGCCTTTGATAGACGGTGAGTTTTCCGAAGAGTTGGAACTAGTGGAAACTGAGTATGATGGGTGTGCTAATGGGCATATTCTGGTGGTTGATGATGAGGTAGAGTTGACAAAATTTTATGCGCTGGCTCTGGAAAAGCAGGGATATGAAGTAACACAGGCAAATGATGGGAAATCAGCGTTGCAACAATTTAAGGATAACCCCAATCTGTTTGATGTTGTGTTTACGGATCAGACCATGCCAAACATGACCGGAACCCAGATGAGCCAGGAAATTCTGGCTGCCAGGCCAGACATTCCGATTATTCTGGCCACAGGGTTTATGGGTACCATTTCAGAAACTGAACTGAATGAAATCAATTTCAGTAGCTTTCTTGCAAAACCAATAAAAATCACAACACTTCTGAAATCCATTAACAAGGCACAGAAAATGGTTAGATGGGCCGATATCAGAGGCATTAATCAGTCAACTAGCTAGGTTTGTCGCGTGTTTGTTTCTTCTTTCGCTTCAACACAATTCAATGCAGGAAGGTACCATGGCGTATCCCACTAAAAAAAGGCCGTTGACACTGTCCATTTCCTATAAGAAAGCGCTGGCATCGTCTGATGGTGATTGCCTGTTGGTAGGTGCTGCAAAAATTGATATTACCCCTCCCATTGGAATGCCAATGTCGGGGTATGCAACAATGTCTACAGATAGTACCGGCGTGCGTACCAGGCTGATGGCCAGGGTTTTTTACCTTAAGCCAAAGATCGGACCCCCTTTGGCCCTGGTTCAATGTGATCTCCTGTCAGGGTCTCTGGTGTTACACCATAGAGTTGCCGAGCTGATTGCGGAACAGACCGATGTGGATTGTGGGGGATTGCTGATCGCGGGAACCCACACCCATTCCGGTCCCGGCAACTATTTTGCCAGCATGTTTTACAATAATATGGCTTCTAATCGTGCCGGATTTGACCCTTCCTTGTTTGAATTCCTGAGCCAGAGGATTGCATCCGCCGTCATTGAATCCTATCAGAACCGGCGGGCTGCAAAAATCGCGACTGGCTCGACCCGTATAACGGGTGTTGCCTGGAACCGGAGTCTTGCCGCTTACCTTCAAAATGAAAATATCTCCCTTTTAAAGACCGCCCCTGACAAAAAGGAAGCAGTAAACCCCTTTCTTCATATGATCAGGGTGGACTGCCTGGAGAAAGACGGATCCTATAAACCCATTGGGGCCTTCAGTAATTTTTCACTGCACCCGAATACAAACCCCGCAGAACTTGGTGGGGTTTATAGTGGTGACGTATTCGGGTTTGCAGAGCGGGAGATGGAGTGGCTCATTAAAAAGCAATATAAATCATCCACAGAGCCTGTTCATGCGCTTGCGAATTATACACATGGTGATAATAACCCCGATTATGCCCAGACAGTCCCTGAGACCTTTCAGGATTTGAAAAAATTTGGCATTCACATTGCCCATGAGGCCTTTGAACTATTCAAGTCTCTTGATTCGAAGCTCAAGGAAGATGTTGTTGTACGGTACAGGTCTACAGAGATTGATGTGTTCAAAGAGAACATGATTGATGGTATCAGGATCGCAAAAACGCCAGCAGTGGGAATGTCAACCCTGGCGGGTGCCCAGGGGAGAGGGCGAACATCAGTTGTCGCCAAGCTTCCTTTTTTTGCTCCGGGTTGGCCTAAACGGATCCTGACAGGAGGCGAGCATGGTCAAAAGAGACGAATGCTCAGTTCACTTCAGGGGTTGATACTGCCAAAGGATGAGTTTCCCCATCACCTGTTTTTGCAGGTTATTCAGGTGGATGATACGATCTTGTTACCGTTACCGTTTGAAGTGACCTATGAAATAGGAACACGAATTGCGGCTCAGGTTGAAAGAACAGCAGAGCAGGCTGGTCTTGGTGATGTCAGTCGGACTGTCGTCGCGGGGGTATCAAACGGATACTGGGGATATGTGACAACGCCGGAAGAGTATTCCCTGCAGTACTACGAAGGGGGAAGCAATTTCTACGGTCCAAACACCGGGGCCTTTTTAGCGGCACATATCGGGCATCTGGTTGAACAATTGGCAGGAAAGGGTTGTGGCGCGATTCTTCCTGATTTTTGGGAGTTTAAGATGCAGGCAAGGGATTTTGTTGCCTGGAACGAGGGCGGGTCAACAATCAGAGAATCTGTTCAAGAGGCAGAATATCATGATGAGAGTTCTGAAGGCGCTTACTGGAGTTTTAAGTGGCACGACAGCCCGGCAGAACGGTTTGATATGCATAAAGAGATGATTCAAATAGAGGTGCAGTCGAACAATGAATCTTGGGAGCCTTTGATTATCGATAACCGGCCAATTAATGATGCTGGGTATGATATGTCATTGATCTGTCTTCAAACCGTTTCTGAAAATAATACCGGTCTCTACGAAGCCAGATGGTATGCACCAAATCAAGGAAATAGTGGACAGTATCGATTTGCAGTCCTGGGTGGGGAGGCCACAGATTTCCTTTATTCGTCTCCGTTTATATCGACATAAGCCTGATCGCTTTTGCTAGCCGGGCGTATCTATATCAAGCGAGCAAAGTCGCTATCCAGTTGTCCTATATAAATCCGGTAACAGCTATTGCGAGACAATAGTACAGAAGATGAATATTATTAAAAGGGAGCCTGGTATGACGGAAGAGAAAGTTTGTCTGGTAGTCGGAGCAGGTGATGCAACCGGTGCTGCCATTGCTCGTAAATTTGCACAGGAGGGTTATACTGTATGTGTGGTAAGGCGGAAACGTCATCTGGATAGCCTGGAGGATCTGGTTGGAGAGATCAAATCTAAGGGGGGTCGGGGGCATGCCTTTGGAATTGATGCGAGGGAAGAGGAGCAGGTAATAGAGTTATTTGAGTCCATTGAAACAGGCATCGGCAAGATTGATGTGGCCGTGTTTAATATCGGTGCCAATGTCTGGTTTCCCATCGCTGAGACAACCGCCCGCGTATTTGAGAAAGTGTGGCAGATGGGTTGCTTTGCTGGTTTTTTGACCGGAAGGGAAGCTGCGCGCAGAATGACTCCCAGAAAGCAGGGGACGATTTTTTTTACCGGGGCAACAGCCAGTGTCCGGGGTAGTGCCCATTTTTCTGCATTTGCCAGCGCCAAACACGGGCTACGTGCTCTCGCGCAATCCATGGCCCGGGAGTTGGGACCGCAAGGAATTCATGTGGCTCACCTTATTGTAGATGGCGCCATAGATACACCCTGGATACGTGAAAACTTTCCGGGCAAGTTTAAGGACCCGACACCCGACACTGTTTTAAGACCTGAGGATATAGCAGACGCTTACTGGATGCTGCACATTCAAAAGCCGAGCGGGTGGACGCATGAGCTGGACATGCGTCCATGGGTTGAAAAGTGGTGACTGGTGGGCACGATATTTACATCACAATCCTAATTGTTTCAGTCTAGGACATCATATAGACGCCAATTCCTTCGAAATTGCCCATCTCGCCTATCAGTTCCCCCAGATAGGTTTTCATGTTCGAGATGTAGTCAGTATCAAGTCTCCTTTTGAACATGTTTGTTGAGAACATTGCCAGCAATCCCTCCAGTGAGGAAATGCCATCTTTTGTTGAAGGATCGTATTGTGCCCAATTATTCAGATGCTCTTCCGACCGGAAGAAAACCATCGTGCTTCAGGCGTACGCCACATCCGCTCGCCACTTTGAGAAGGGAACGGCTACATAACAAATAATACCATCTGGATCGGCATTCTGGATGATACCATCTTTCATCTCTATGGAGATTGTTTCACCACAGTCGAGACACGGAGAGTCGATGCGTAATGTTTTCCCCGGAAATAGCCAGCTGACCGCCAGCGATTCAAAGGCTCACTGCGCAAACCACTTCTGTTCCCCGTCAACAGTCACCCGAAACTGGGTGGGTTGATTGTTAAATGGCGCATACGAGGTGATAAAATCGGTATTGGGGTACAACCAGCCGTAAACCCCTGATTCAAAGAGTTGGTGCAATGTTTTTCGTCCTTCTTCGGGCGAAACACCGAGTTCGGCTGCGATCTCTGTATAATGCGGCGCCTGCCCTGTGTCCACCATTCGTTTTAAAATAAAATGATGTGTTTTATCCAACACATTGGTGTCGCTCATTTTCCCTCCTTTTTTTGCGTTAAATCAGACAGGGTTAAGTAAACTCCTACGTCTGATACTCCTTTACACAAAAATTGAAACAATTACAATCAATGACTTTAACCCGAAATCAATTGATGGTTTCCGACATCTTCCCGGGGTCTTGAAACCATGGGGGTCTCTATTACTGAATTCTATGGTCAGACTCACTGCAACCTGGTTGTAGGGTGTTATGCTGACGTGATGGAAATCAGATCAGGTTCAATGGGATGGGCCTTTCCCGGAGGTGACGCTGTGAAATTTCCTTGGGTGTTTCCCTTGCAGGAATACAGAACTGACCCAAATTTCCTATTTCAGGTAGGTGGCTATCTGTTTGCCAATGCGGATGCCGCTGAAATAGGCTCCTTCACCACCTGAGGCATTCCCAACCATATTCCCGGCAATGAAGAGCCCCTGTCGACGCAACTGGTTAACTGAATCGGTTGTGAGCTGCCGGGTTTTCGGGTGAAATGGAATATCAGCTGTTGCCAGCAACTCGGTATTGGGAACAAAGTCACCGCAGAGGTAAAGGTAATCGGCCGGAACCGACTCCGCAGGGCTTTTTTCCAATCGGACTCCTTCAATACCCGGATCTCCGCGGGTATATGCTGTTTGAACGTTTGGGATCCGTTGCGGTGCCTGTCCCCTGAAAAAGTAAAAGCAGCTGAAAACTGAGCAGGCAGCTGTTTTGCCATGGTCGACTATCAGTGGCCGGTGATTGATTTGTGCCAGTTTAGCCGCAGTTGAGTAAGCGACCACTTCAGAGCCCATGATGGCGTACCTGGCCTGCGGCATCTCCGGCATGTTATTCAGCAGTTGCAGCAGGTGAAGTGTATGTAAAACCCGCGCAGGTCTTTGCCCGAATACCCAGCCCCTTTCCACAGAGGCGCTTTCCCTGGCCCCGCCTGCAAACAGTATGACGTCGGCCCGGATCTTAAAAATGCATTGGATTTCGCCATGTAGGAACGAAAACTGCTCCAGGGATAGTCTTTTGGATCTTTTACCAAGGCTACCTTGACAGGGTTATTGTGTAAGTACCGAAATAGTTGTCTCAGGTAGTCCGATTCCCCAATCAGAATCTATTTATATCTTCCTCTAAACAACTGCCCATCCAGTTTGTGGTAACGATTGAATCTCAGGGTATAAATACCGTTCAAATGCCTCATAAACCGAGATAGATTTGCATCCGGTGTTTGTATCAGCAGATGATAATGGTTGGGCATCAGGCAATAGGCACAGATTTTAACCTTCCACAAATCAGATGCTTCACTTAGTAGTGTCTTGAACCTCAGATGATCACCTTTCTCCAAAAACAGATTATCACCTCGGCGTCCTCGATTCATGACATGGTACCAGGCATCCCGATATTGGATTCTCAATGGTCTGCTCATTATTCCCTGTCTCCAATATTAAATAACCATGAGACATCAGTCTCCCCACTTTTGGTCCAAGTATCAAATCGAGGCTTGACCCCTTTTCGGCACTTTTTATTTAAGGTGTCAGTTAGGACTTGCTTCGTTTTCTCTTCCCTTTGCCATGGGCAGGGTGGTATATTTGCAGATCTAAAGATCAAGGAAAAAATCCACCTGACAACCCCACCCCGTGCTGCGGATATGAGGTCCCTTTATCCTGTAAGGAGAAAAAATGAGCAACAAAATCAATCGACAATGGTTACTTAAAGAACGTCCACCTGGGATGGTTCAGGAATCAAATTTCGAATTTCGGGAGCATTCCATCCCTGATCCCGGAGAAGGTGAAGTTCTGGTTCAGAATGTCTATCTGTCATTTGACCCAACCTTCAGGGGGCAGATGACAGACAGGCCCAACTATGTGCCTCCGATGCAGATAGGCGATGTCATGCGTGGTGCATCAGCGGGCAGAATTGTAAAATCTAATCATTCGGATTTCCAGGAAGGAGAATTGGTGGTTGGAGCAGGTGGCTGGCAGGATTATTTTATCCCGAGTAGCTCAGATCTTATGTCTATCTCAAAGATACCAGAAGGCGTCTCCATACCAAACAGCTTGAGCATTTTTGGTATCACAGGGCTCACAGCCTATTTTGGACTGCTCGATATCGGACGGCCAAAGGAGGGCGATACTGTATTAGTATCAGGTGCCGCCGGTGCAGTTGGATCAGTCGTGGGTCAGATTGCAAAAATTAAAGGGTGTAAAGTCGTCGGTATCGCTGGTGGTCAGGAGAAATGTGACTGGTTGATCCGGAATGCCAACTTCGATGTTGCCATCGACTACAAAAATGAAAATGTATTTCATGGTATACAGAAATACTGCCCTGATGGCGTTAATATCTATTTTGAGAATGTTGGTGGTGATATTCTGGAAGCTGCTCTCGGATGCCTGGCACAGCGAGCCAGAGTAGTTCTGTGTGGAGGCATATCTTCATATAATAGTGAAGAAGTTCCACCAGGACCCAGAAGTCTCATGAGTCTGGTCCGGACTCGCTCTTCTATGGAAGGCTTTTTGATTATCGATTATGTTGAACAGTTTCATCAAGCTGTTAAGGACATGTCTGAGTGGATTGCTGAGGGGCGATTGGTCAGCCAGGAAGATATTCAGGAAGGATTAGAGAATGCGCCAAAAACATTTATTCGATTGTTTACTGGGGAAAACCGGGGAAAACAGCTGTTGAAGCTTTAGCCAATTCACCTGCATTTTTATGAGCAGCTTAAGTCCAGTTGTCATGTCGGTACTGCTCACTGGATACTGGATATAAGGGGTCAAGTCTCGATTTGGGCTAATTGAGTTTTGACCTTATTAGCCCGATTACCTGGATGAGCTGTTTATTGTCTGGTAGTCTTTTTTTAACGCGATTGATCCAGCTACTGACACTGCCGTATTTATCCATCTGGAACAACTCACCAATTTCGGCCAATGGCTTGCTGGGTTCCATTCTAATCAAATACATGGCTATGTCCCTAAGGGTGTTATCGCGGGCTCTTTGATGAACAAACAGGTTATCCTGAGGGATCTTAAAATGATGACTAACAACCTGAATAATGGTGTTTGCTTCCCTCTCTAGCTTTTTGGCATCTGGAACTTCCGGGTGGACCATTGAGCCGGAATTAATGAAATTCCTTTATAACCAACCAAAAAGGGACCAGCATCAAGTATTTGCTGTGGTTTTGCTGAAAATGGTCTGCCGATTGGCCTGCAGATCATTGGTAAACGCTACGACGGTTTAGGTGTCCTGCAACTATCTCACTTCTACGAGCAACATCGCGGATTTACAATCCCCTGGCCCATGTCATGATCAGATCCGTAAAGTTGATTGGGATGTAGGTTAGTATAAACACAGATCGATGATTGGATAATTCAAAAGGAGGAGCGATGTCATATGATTTTATTTTCGTCGGGGCTGGGCCATCCGGTCTTACCGGTGCCATTTGTGCGGCACGTCAGGGGCGACGATGTCTCGTGATTGAAAAAAAGCAATCTCTTGAGGACCATCCCCGTGGAGAGACGCTGCGTTTCAGACCCATTCTGGACGAGGTTCTCGGGAAAGGGGTTATGGCATCCATGTCTTTAGCCGAAACTACCCTCATCGAGTACTTTGCACCCGTTCCGGATGATGTAGAGCGTATCTCTTTTAACATGCGGTCAGCAAACATTGCTTTTGACTGGGAGACGTTCATGCAGTCTTTTCAGAAGCAGGTTGATTCTCTCGATATTGATCTGTTGATGAGTTCAGAGGTAGTTGACACAATTGTGGAGTTGGACCGGATTGTTGGTGTTGTATATAAGGATCCTGATGGAAAAGAGATAGCGGTCATGGGTGATGTTGTTTTTGCCAGCGACGGACACCAGAGTATCATTGGCAGAAAGGTGGGTGTAAACTACCAGAAGTTGTACAATCCAATTATCAAAGGTATCTATAAAAAAGCAACTTTTGATACCGCCGGTTACAAGTTTTTCTTCATTCCTGCAGGCTCCATGGATTTTGCTCCGGAGTTTCCACCTGCGTTGGCGTTTTTGTTTCCCAGGGATAATAATAATTGTGAAGCAGCTGTCTGTGTTATAGCTGAAAGTGCTAGAAAGCTTGGTTTCGCGGTTCCGTCCCCGGAGGAGTTGCTCAGGGTTTGGGAATTGATGGTAGAAAAATACCCGGTTTTCAGCGAGATGTTGAAAGAAGCCGAACCTGAACTGGTAGAGCCGACTCTAATCCCAGCGGTTGCCCCATTGGAGGATTTTATTCCTCAAAAAGGCGTGGTTTTGCTGGGAGATTCAGCCAGTTTCATAGAAGTTTCAGGTGGCAGCGGGCTGGTCTCTTCCATGGAGTGTGCAAAGTTCTGGGTGAACATGATTATTGAGGAGCAAAACCGGTCTGAGAAACCGACGGATATCTGGCAGGAGCAGACCATACAAAAATTAAACGAGGCTTTCAGATTTGCCCCGATTTACAGACACATCAAGGCAAATGCTGACCGGAACACTGCCATGTTTGAGACCCTGTTTGTCCAAATGCGTACCAGTGAAGAGATCATCAAAAACTGGGAGATGGTGAGAGCAGGGCTGGATGTATACTAGGAAAAAATCCGAAAGGGACATATCACCCTCGGTTGAGTCCAACCTGGTTTTTCCAAATCAGGCAACCTCACTGGTTTTAAATTGCAGATGGGCTAAACGTGCATAAAGAGGTGATGTTTTAATTAAGTCCTGATGAGTTCCAATTCCGATGATCTGTCCGTTATCCATCACTGCAATCCGATTTACATTTTGAACAGTAGCCAATCGGTGTGCGATCACTATGGTGGTTCTGTTTTTCATCAAGTGATCTAATGCGAGCTGCACCATGTGTTCACTTTCTGCATCCAGGGCACTTGTGGCTTCATCAAGTAGCAGGACTTCGGGATCTTTCAGTATTGCCCGCGCAATGGCAATACGCTGACGTTGGCCACCCGACAGACGAACACCTGATTCTCCCAGATAGGTATCATATTGTTCAGGAAGCTTTTCGATGAATTCCGTCGCAAATGCTGCACTGGCTGCCTCATGAACCTGCTCTCTGGTCGCATCAGGTTTTCCATAAAGGATATTGTTCCAGACACTCGTACTGAACAGTGCAGGCTGTTGCGGAACAATGGCGATATGCTTTCGCAGTTCTTTGGGATCCAGATCCTTTATATTCATACCCTCAAACAGTATCTCTCCTTCCTGGGTATCATAAAACCTTAACAGCAGTTCAAACAACGTTGTCTTGCCACCACCTGAAGGACCAACCAGTGCCAGACTTTTCCCTGGCTCTACTTCCAGGCTTAAATTGCGAATGGCAGGATTTTCCAGACGAGACGGGTAGGCAAACGTAATATCTTTCAGCTGAATTAAGCCTTTGATCTGATTATCAAGTGTTGCTGTTTGCTGGATTGGTGGTAAAATTAGATTCGGTGCAAAGAGCAGTTCCATTAATCGCTCTGTGGCTCCGGCCGCTCTTTGTAACTCACCAATAAGCTGACTGACAGAAGCGACAGCAGAGCCAACAATGATGGAATAAAACACGAAAGCAACCAATTCACCTTTTGTAATATTTCCGGCCATCACATCCTGTCCACCCACCCACATCATCATAATAATGGCACTGAAGACCAGCATCATGACCGCTGCTATTAGACCTGCCCTTTGCCTTATCCGGTGAATCGCAACCTTGAATGCTGTTTCCACCTGCTCTGAAAAATTTAGAATATCCAGAGCCTGATGATTGTATCCCTGTACTGTTTTAATATTCTGAAGAGATTCTCCAACAAAGGAACCAACATGAGCGATCTCTTCCTGTGAACTCTTTGACAATTTTCTGACCCGTTTGCCGAAAAACAGGATAGGCGTAATCACGAGAGGAACTGCCACCATTACAATCAATGTCAGCTTTGCATTTGTAAAAAAAAGCCAGATGATGCCCCCCACAGACATAAGGATATTGCGAAGGGCCATTGAAACCGATGAACCGATTAGTGATTGCAGAAGCGTTGTATCAGTGGTAATCCGTGATTGAATCTCACTGCTTTTATTGGTCTCAAAAAAACCAGGATGAAGCTCAATAATATGATTGAAGACAGCCATCCTGATATCTGCTGTGACGCGCTCTCCAATCCATGATACCAGATAAAATCGTATGACAGATCCACAGGCCAACAGCAATACCAGCACAAAAAACAATTCCATGACCTGTGTTAGACTTTCTTGAGATTCCAAAGCAAATCCTTCATCTACCAACAGCCGAAATCCTTGCCCGAACGAAAGCGAGATCCCTGCTGTAAATACGAGTGCGATCCCTGCAGCGATCACGCGAGTCTTATAGGGGGTAATGAAGTGAAAGACTGAAAGCAATATCTTCAGATTATCACTGGTTTTTGGTTCCGTATTTTTCATCCAACTCACCTGTCCCCTATTGGTGCTCATAGATTTGAGCGATTTCTATACTGCCCCCCATACTGAGGAATGGATGATTTTTGGTCTGGTTCAATGCCTCATCCATGCTATCAGCGCGAATACAACAATAACCCGAAAAGGGGTTGCTTCCGCCGTTATCAACTACGGAGCCGTCACTCATAACCGTCTTGGACATGCCGACTCCGTTACCAGGATCAACCAGATCAGTCCCCATGCTTTCAACCCAGTTTTGCCAATCGGACATCATTTTTGCGCCTTTGGTTTCGCTTTGAGGTTTTTTTAATCCACCGTGATAAACAAGTATATACTGTGCCATTTCGGTCTCCATTTGTATATTCGTTTAAATATTCAGGTCTTTTGATTGCTGATTTTTCTTGTATTCACCCTAACCGGCGAACCACATTCGTTGCCATTGCAGCGATCAGAAAACTCTCCCCCTCCCTTGTATACTGCAAGTCTTGCCCCTTTCCCTGCTGTCAATTATCTCGGGCTATTTATCAATTGAACCGTTTGTAGTTCTTCAGTAAATAACTGAATTAATGAATAAAGACATTCTCGAATGTCGTCATTCCGGATCAAGTCCGGTATGACGAGGAGAACTCTAGACTGTTGAAATATCGATTGGTCAGGGTAACATTTCAGTTCAGACATTTCGGTTGAAAACACCTAATTCAGATCTTTTTTGAGAAACAAACGGTTAGAGGCATGTCACTGGCAGTAAGTAACGATACTGGAAGACTCGTGCCATGTCGGACAGGCAATGCCTGCCTGCAGTCGGACTTGAGACAAGCATTGATATAATATGGAGCCCCGGATAGAAAACTGCGCTAGATTGCCTCATTTGAGTTAAACCTGGGGATTCAACTGTAGACAATGGCAGAGCTGGGCGGTGTATTTTCTGTCAAATTCTAAAATACTGCACCCTTAGGACTGTTGCTTTTTGGAAAAACTGAATTTCTGAAAATTGTTCACGGCTTCATAGGAGACACCAGGTTTAGTTTTAAAATCGTCAGACAGATCTAGATCCAGCTATTAGCGGGCTCTCAGGTTGAGCCTGTTGACGCTCAGAAAACAAGGGGAGGAATAGGGACTATCGGGTAGTCCCGGATTTAAACATCACAACCTTGAAGATGAGGGTTTAACCATGCTGAAATCGAAGAACAATCCCAAAAAGAGTTCAAATCAACATCCTGTCGGTAAATTGCCAGAAGACAAGATAAGGGCAAATTTTACTGAAATGCACGAACCCCTTACCGCTTCACAAGCAGAAATAGAGGCCAGCAGATGCTATTTCTGTTACGATGCCCCGTGTATCACGGCTTGTCCCACCGGTATCGATATCCCAGAATTTATCAAAAGGATTCAGACAGGAAATCTGAAGGGGTCGGCACGCAAGATTCTAGAACAGAATATCATGGGTGGAATGTGTGCCCGGGTCTGCCCGACTGAGGTGCTGTGTGAAGGCGCCTGCGTCCGGAATACCCATGAAGATAAACCGGTCGTTATAGGTTTACTGCAACGGTATGCAACTGAAGAAGTCATCCTGAAAAAAGTACCCCTGTTCGAGCGGGCCGCAGCTACTGGTAATAAAGTTGCCGTTATTGGTGCCGGCCCTGCCGGCATGTCATGTGCTCATCGGCTCGCTGTTTTAGGCCATAGTGTGACTATTTTTGACAAGAATGAAAAAGCTGGCGGGCTGAATGAGTATGGCATCGCAGCCTACAAAGCGTTAAATGATATCGCTCAGAAAGAAATTGAATATATTCTCGACATTGGCGGTATCACCGTCAAATCAGAAATGCAGTTAGGAGTCGATTTCACCCTCAATGAATTGCAGAATGACTATAACGCTGTCTTTGTTGCGATCGGATTGTCCGGGGTTAATCCATATAAGATTGAAGGTGAAGAGGTTGCTGGTGTGATAGACGCCACAGCGTATATACACAAGTTGCGCCAGGCGGAATTGATGTCTCACCTCCCGGTAAGTGAAAAAGTGGTGGTTATCGGAGGGGGGATGACAGCCATTGACATTGCCGTTCAATCAAAGAAGCTGGGGGCTTCCGAAGTTACCATCGCCTATCGGCGGGACAAAGCACATATGAAGGCCAGTGAACATGAACAGCAATTCGCTCAGATTAATGATGTTAAATTAAGGTTCTGTTCCAGCCCTAAAAGAGTGTTGAGCAAGGACGGTTGTGTAACGGGTATCGAATTCGACGTCACCCGGGTGGAGCAGGATGGCAGTGTTTCTAAAACCGATAAAACCTATCAGCTAGATGCAGATGTGATATTCAAGGCAATTGGCCAGACGTTGCCGGCCAAATCGCTGGGGGAGTCAACCAGCGACATGCAGCTTGAAAATGGACGGTTTACAGTCAATATTGACAGAAAAACGTCGCTGGATAATGTTTGGGCCGGTGGTGACTGCATATCCGGAGGAGAAGATTTAACCGTCAGCGCAGTCCAGGACGGAAAACTGGCAGCACAGTCAATTCATGAGTACCTTCAGACTTTATAGATCCTGCTCTCAAAAAAAAACGGAAACAACATATATGGTGAGGTAACATAATGGCTAATTTACAGACAGATTTTGTTGGCATAAAGTCCCCCAACCCATTCTGGCTCGCATCCGGTCCGCCAACAGATAAGGACTATAATGTCAATCGTGCCTTTGAGGCCGGTTGGGGTGGCGTTGTCTGGAAAACACTGGGAGAAGATCCGAATATTGTCAATGTGAATGCTCCAAGATATGCGGCGTTGCACAGCAACGACAGGAAGGTGATCGGCTTTAACAATATCGAATTGATTTCAGACAGACCTCTGCAGACAAACCTGAAGGAGATACGGCAGGTTAAACGGGATTGGCCTGATCGTCCGATTATTGCGTCGGTGATGCTGCCAATGAACGAAGAGTCCTGGGCAAAGCATATCCCTATGATAGAGGACACTGGTGTTGACGGTTTTGAACTTAACTTCGGATGCCCCCATGGAATGTCCGAAAGAGGAATGGGTGCTGCTGTGGGGCAGGTTCCGGAATATGTGCAACTGGTGACTGAGTGGTGCCGGAAATATACATCCCTGCCGGTGATCGTTAAACTGACTCCTAATATTACCAATATCCTTCATCCCGCTAAAGCGGCCAAAAAGGGCGGGGCTGATGCAGTCTCACTCATCAATACGATAAATTCGATCATGCGCGTCGATTACGATTCGCTGACGATGTACCCCACCACTGATGGAATGGGTACACATGGTGGATATTGTGGTGAAGCGGTTAAGCCCATTTCGTTGAACATGGTTGCCGAAATTGCCCGAACCGCGGAAACCCGTGACCTTCCGATTTCAGGTATCGGTGGCATCACCACCTGGCGTGATGCTGTTGATTACATAGCCCTGGGGGCATCGAACGTCCAGGTGTGCACGGCTGCCATGGTTTATGGTTTTAAAATTGTGGAGGGGTTGATTGATGGATTAAGCGATTTTCTGGATGAAAAAGGAATGGCATCTGTTGATGAACTGGTTGGCAGAGCCATACCGTCTGTGACTGACTGGAAATACCTGAACTTGAACTACATAGAAAAAGCGGTGATCAACCAGGATCTCTGTATTGAATGTGGCAAGTGCCATGTTGTGTGTGAAGATACGTCCCACCAGGCAATCACACACTCTGTTGATGGTGTGCGTAAATTTGTCGTCAAAGACGAAGCTTGTGTTGGCTGCAATCTTTGTGTCAGCGTTTGCCCCATTGATGATTGTATCACAATGAAGCCACTAAACGAAGGAATCGATCCACGCACCGGGCTGATGGTGAATCCGGAACACAAAGACTGGACGACTCATCCCAATAATCCGGTGAAGTCGTAAGGTGCATGACAGAGGGTTCTAAACCTCAGCGTAGGTTGAATGGACCCCTGCTGATGACCGGCTAGTGTCGTGTCAACGCTAGAGAGTCGGAAGTCTCGGTGAGGCATGGTTCGAGCGAAGTTAAGCGACAGCATTGAGCATGAGCCGTGCCTCAACCAGGCGGGAATACAAATGTGCTACATTATTCTATAGTTGAAGCGACACTGGTGTCACAGACGGAATGAATTCTTTTACAGTAAGTTTTGATTGTTAAGAACAAATCTTACTGTAAAAAGGATCAAGTTGGAAATATGGGTGAGTTTCATAAGGGGAGGCCTTCTTTGAGACTACTTCCGTGTCCGTTTTTTCCGGACACCAGCCTTCACATCTGCCAAGTAGCGCTTACTCCAGTCGTAAACATCTTTGGGCGGATCAACGACATTTGCTCTAGCAACCAGTTTCAGCGATTTCGTCGGACACTTCACCACGCAAACTCCGCAACCAAGGCAGTCTACAGAAGTCAGCTTTGGGACCTGGGCCTTTTTGTTCAGCGAAGCGTCTGCCTTATTATAGCTAACCATGGAGAGGAATTCCATGGGACAGCGCTTGGCGCAGAGGCCACACCCCTTGCAGGTCTCTGAATTTGTCTGGACCTTGAAATTTGCCACGTCTATTGACTTGTGACTATTTTGCTGATGGTAATTCTCAAACCACATACAGTGGTCTTTGTCACAGTTTCATATGGTATCCGGGCTTTCCTGCCAGGTCGACATCCCGTGTACGAGCCCTGCTTTGGCTGACTTTAAAAGAATTTCTTCTGTTTCCTCCCTGGTAATTTCACGCCCCATCTCATTATCAACAATGTAGTGCCCCAGGTCATCAAAATGCAGGCAGACCTCCAAAGGCTTCTTACTGTTCTCAACAGTGGGGTCCAGGTTTTTACGCTGGCGGCAGGGGCATGCTGAGACGGTATAATATTTAAAATTGTCCAACAGTTTAACGACATCTTCATAGGGACGAACCGTAGTACCAGCCTCGATGGTTTTATCGATGGGCAGGGTCCTTAAGCCCTGGTGTTCAGATTTGGAGAAACCTTCCATCATGCCATTCAGTATATACTGGTTTGAAGGAACAGAAACCGCTTTCATGTGTTCATTTGCCAGCATGGGCCAGAATGCGGTGCGATAGAGCGAGAACAATATATCGTTCAGACCATAGCGGACCTTCCCGTCTTTTGTCCCCTTCCAGACCAAGCCCTTTATTGCCATGGGATCCAGCTTTTCAGACAACTCCTCTTCAGACATCCCTTTCAAAGCGGCCAGATCCGCCAGTGGGGTCCTGCGAAAAGGAAACCCTGTTAGAAATTCAGCCTCGTCCACGTTGTAACGGGCTCTGACTGTCTCCTCTTTGAAATCTGAATCGGGTAACCCGATCCAGGTTCGTTTCAACCAGTCCATAAACCGGTGATAAATTTCCTGCTCTATCATTCCTCTCCTCATGATTTTAAAGGGTCTGTCGTTGTTCCGGCTCAACCCTTAATTTAAGTAGCAATAATTTCAATTGCTTTTGCTCCGAGTTATCCAGGCCTTCCAAAAACTCCCGGTTGGCTTCCTCCGCAATGGAATCTGTCTGTTCTGTCAGCCCCCTTCCCAAATCCGTCAGGCACACGACAATCGCCCGGCGATCCGACGGATGGGAACGTCGCTCCACCAACTCCAATTTCTCCAACCGGTCCAAAACGCCGGTCATGGTTGCACTGTCCAACTGGGTCCGTTCACCCAGATCCCGTGACGTAATCCCGTCTTCCTGCCTTAAAAAATTCAATACCATCCCCTGCACCGCCGTCAGATTCAATCGGGACATATGCTTTCGCCAAACCTTACTCGCAGCCTGGTTCGCCTTGGACATATGAAAAAAAATACAATCGTTCGGATCCATCTGGATCTCCAGAAATGTGTTTAATTGTATAATAAATCTTTGCGGCAGGTCGTGCGGGTAATTAACTCGCATACATATTACTAGCATGCGAGTGTAATCAGCCCAAACCAATCTGTCAAATGTGGTTAAGCTGAAGCATACGAAATCCAGCAATCTCTATTATCGGTATTTAGTTGATTGGATAAAAGTCCAAATTTAGGGACATCAAGCGATTTGTTTATTTCTCCATATGCTATTGAATGATATTAAACGAGCAACAAACTATGCCCTGTCTTCATCAAGCCAATTTCCTCAACTTTCTCATCCAGGATCTCCCTGATTCTGTTCAGTTCTCGCTGAGTTGCCATAAGATAATTTACCCCAACCTCTGACTTGTAGATATGGGACTCGTTCACATTCTGGTACTTGATTGTCAAAAACCCCTTCCTGACCTTACACAACGGTTTGATCTTGTATACGCTTGGTTCAACTGAGGTAACCCTGTAAAAGACGATCCCACTGTTTACTGATTCCAGCTTTAACACGCTCCCTGTTTTCATCCTCCCTCCGTTTTTGATATATTAAGAGTATACATATGCACACCTTTACGGGCAAGAGGGAATTCTTCTTGATAGTCTGGACTGGAAAGGAACCATATATGCGAGGGTTTAACGGGCTATAGAATACGTGCGGGGATTGGGTGAAAGTGTCGGTTATCCCACGTTCCGGGGCCTGTGAAATAGCATTAGATAAACCTATTCCGAATTTTATTCAGGACGTCATCCATTTTGACACTCTTTCTAAGCTATATCCCTTTTCAGAACGATATTACTTGTTTGCAGCTCAAGATCCCATGTGATGGTTGATTCGCCTGATTTAAGCTGCTTAATGACCATATTGACCTTATCCTGCATAGCCATTTCAATATTTCCGTAAAAAGTACCGTCACGAGTGATATACTCCTCGATCATCGCTCTCAATACCTCTGACTCTATCTGATCATATGGAACTTCGACTTTTTGATTTTTCATGGTTTAGTATCGCAATCGTTTCGCCCTGGCGTAATGTCATCATCAATTAGAAATGTAAGACGTGTTCTTCATGTGTACTCTTCTTTGAGCCGGTTTTCTATTCTGATAACTCTCATTTCGTTTCTTAGCCTCAAATCCTTACCACAAAAACTGCAGACGCCTGTTACATAGATGCTTGTACAGACTTGGCCGCAATCACAATAAACATCTTCGAGTATGGCCTTTTTCCATGATTTTGGATTACAGTAAGGGCAATCCGGCTTCTGACATTTGCAATTTTCCTTCATCCGACAAGCCACTTTAATGTTTGTACTTCCTTATGGACTATTCCGCAAAATGCATAGTCCTAAATCAGTTCTGAATTCTAAAAGATGGACAATAGTGCTCAATTCCCTGCCGAAATACCCTTAGAAATAAGAGAAGGAACGGTAAAAAAAATCTCCTCATTGTTCAATAAATGTATTTGTCATCAACTATATGCAATCATGAACGATCTTCAAAATATTGCAGGTTATCCCAGGCGTCTTTCAACGCTATTTCGCCATCCTGAAGTTTCGTTACAATATCGACAACTGTCCGCATACAGGGGACATCCACACCCACTTCCCGACCCATTTCTACAAATTTTCCATTGATCGCGTCAATTTCACATCTGTAGCCCTTTTCAAGGTCCTGCAACATACTTGCTTTCAGATCCTGAAAAGGCCTGTAAAGAGGGACCCAGTAGTTTTCAATTACACTGTTAAGCTCCTTTTTCGATTTGAAATCGACATTTTCCAGTAACGGTTGTAATCCAAATATTTTTTCAGGATAGACTCCTAGTTTGTTAATCACACAGGCAGCTTCCCTCCCGAGGTAGGCAATGCATTTCATCGCTCGCTGACTGTCCAGAATTTTTTTGAATTTACATCCCAGCATCGCTGACATACCACTGAAAGTTGAATTATCAGTGAGTTTCGAATACCTGACTCCCAGCAGATTTGTCGTAATGCGGGATTGTCCCAAATGGGAAAAAACAGTCTGTACAGATCGGGTTCTTTCAGACATTCCGCCGTCTAGTTGTCCGAAGGTGATCCCCAGAGATGACAGATCTGATGTCAATTCTGTCACACCGGGTTCTCGCATGGTGGCTCCAAATTCAACCCCGCCCCCCATCACTCTTTTTTCACCCACAATGGCTTTGGAAATATCTTCGGGGATACCGTTCTGCAGTGTGAGGACTGCTGTCTCAGCGTGGATATGTTCAAGAACACTTTTGAGTGATTCTGCAAGGGCCGTCTGCTTTGTGGTCGAGATAACCAGATCATACTTTCCTGTCATCTCCTCTGGCATAATGGCCTTCACAGGAATAGAGCGGTCGAGATGGCCGGTAATTCTAAGTCCATAGGAATTCAGCATATCGACCTGTTCGGCATAGCTATCTACCAGAACAATATCTTCTCCACCTTCCGCAATAAGCGCCCCGATAATGGTACCTATAGATCCTGCCCCCAGTAACGCTATTCTCATACCCTCTTTTCTGCTTGTAATTATCCTGATCTAATAATTGTGATCAGCCAAGTTTCAGCTTTTTCCGGGCCTCTGCAGGTGTCAACAGTTTGGCGCCCAGCCTTTCAATAATTTCTCTGGCCCTTTCCACCAGTTGGGCATTACTTGCCAGCACCCCCTTGTCAAGATAGAGATTATCTTCCAGGCCAACCCGGGCGTTGCCACCCATGATGACGGATTGTGCCACCATCGGCATCTGCTGTTTTCCAATCCCGAATGCCCCCCATGCGAAATCCTGTGGCATGGCATCGAACATATTGACAACGTTTCTGGTCGTACCTTCTGCCCCGTAAGGGATACCCATACATAACTGGAAGATGGCATTTTTGTTGATCAAGCCCTCTTTTATCAGCTGCTTAGCCTGCCAGATATGGCCCAGATCAAACACCTCCAGTTCTGGTGTCACACCCGCTTTTTGAATTCTGACAGCACTCTCCCGCAGCATATCCATGGTGGCCACGTAAGCGGTGAAAGCGTAATTAAAAGATCCACAATCCAGTGAACATATTTCCGGTTTGATCACTTCAATATGCCTGACTCTTTCACCAGGCGATATCATGTCCGTCCCCGGCCCACCAATCGCAGGGTCTTCTTCACTGGGGACCAGATCTCCTCCCATCCCGGTGGTAATGTTTAAGACCACATCCACATCGCTGTCCCGAATCAACCTCGAAGCTTCTTTATATAGCTCAAGATCCCGACAGGCTTCGCCTGTAGCAAGATCCCTCACATGGATATGGGCAATCGCTGCGCCGGCTTGCGCTGCTTCAATGGCTGCCGCTGCAATCTCTTCCGGTGAAACCGGCAATCCCGGATGTTTCGCTTTGGCGTCACCCGATCCGGTAACCGCACATGTCAGTATTACTTCATAATCCATTTTTGAAAACTCCTCATCAAATTCTATTTTTCGAAAGGCTCTCCTACTGTATCGGCCCGGTTGGTAGCATCTGCTGTCCTTTCGTTTTGAGTGCTTAAATTACCACGACGCATCTGTTAGCTCAATGCGCAAATCGGTCTCATAAATTAATATGGAATATTTAGTGAAAAAAGATCAACTATCGACCGACAATGATCTTACGAGAGGGAGAGATATTACTACGGGCAAGAGAAGGCATTAAACCGGTTTGACTTTTGCAGAAAGTTGAGCAAAAGACATAACCGGACATTGGTGAGTTTTTTTATCCTAACGTATTTGAATCGTGTTGAAAGTAGTCTGAAGCACGTTCGTCCAGCAGATTATCCAGCCAATCCGGATCCATTTCTGGAATGGAGCCCAGGAGTTTGTCCGTATATTCATGGTGGGGTGGCGTCAAAATAGCTTTTTTCTCTCCCTGTTCAATCACCCTGCCTTCAAGCATAATCACGATATTATCGGCGATAGCCTTCACCGTGGCTAAATCATGAGTGATAAAGAGATAGGATACATTCAGTTCATTCTGCAGATTCTGCAGTAATTCGAGGACTTCTTCTGCTACCAGTTGATCCAAAGCAGACGTAATCTCATCGCAGATAATCAGTTCTGGTTCGGCAGCCAGTGCACGGGCAATGCATATTCTCTGCTTTTCCCCTCCTGATAGATCAGTTGAATAACGATCAATATATCTATCCGGCTGCAACTCAATTTTTTTCAGTAGATCTCTGATTTTTTCTTCTGCCTCCTCTCCTTTTATGCCAAAATAAAACTCAAGCGGTCGACCGATAACAGTTCTGACTGTATGTCTTGGGTTCAGAGCCGTATCCGGCATCTGATAGATCATTTGTAGTTTTCTGAGGGTATCCCGGTTCCGATGCTTTAATTTTAGAGGTAATTCTTCTCCCAGAAACTTAATTTGCCCCCTGGTGGCGGGTAGTAATCCTGTGATGACTTTAGCCAGTGTGCTCTTGCCGCTTCCGGATTCACCCACCAGTGCGACAGTTCGTCCTTTTCTGATATCAATATTAATATTCTGGAGGACTTTGTCTTTTCCGGTATATGTCGCATCTACGTTTTTTACTTCCAGAATCACATCCATTTTTTCAGCCAGGGACTTTTCCGATCTCAATGTGCGCACATTGAGCAGATCTTTGGTATATGCCTCTTGTGGGTTATTCAGTATCTCCCTGACGTTACCCTCTTCAACAAGAGCGCCGTTTCTCAGCACCATGATCCGGTGTGCGACCTGAGCCACGACAGCCAAGTCATGAGTGATATACAGAGCCGCTTTGTTCATCTTTTCGGTAATTTCCTTGATGGCAGCCAGAACCTCGATCTGGGTGGTCACATCCAATGCAGTAGTCGGTTCATCGAAAACGATGATATCCGGTTGACATGACTTAGCCATTGCCACCATGGCCCTTTGCAGTTGTCCGCCCGACAGTTCATGGGGATAGCGGAAACCAATTGTCTCTGGATCGGGTAGAAAGAGGCGATCGAAAATCTCAATGGCTTCCTCTTCTGCCTGGTCTGAATCCATTAATCCGTGTCTGATCGGTCCTTCGGAATATTGTTTAATGACACGATGAGCTGGATTAAATGAAGCCGCAGCAGATTGCGCCACATAAGAGATTTTCGTCCCCCTGATCGATCTCAAGTATTCCGGTGTCGCATTGAACAATTCGGTACTATCAAGTTTGATCGACCCGGAGGCTAATCTACAGCCCTGCCTGGTAAAACCCATAGCAGCGAGGCCAATGGTGGACTTGCCTGCACCCGACTCACCAATTAAACCCAGGACTTCGCCTCTTTTCAGATTTAGGCTGATGCCATTGACAATCCTCTGCCATTTTTCATCAATAAAGCCTTCAATAACCAAGTCTTTAATTTTAAGTAGATTATTTTCTTTCATAATATTGCGTATGATTAATCTTCCAGGCCACTGGACAAATGCAAGAACCAGTCGACTACCATATTTACACCAACAGTTAAAAAAGCGATCGCCCCGGCAGGAATAAGCGGGGTGTAGATGCCAAAAGTAATGGCCCCGGCATTTTCCCGAACCATAGCGCCCCAATCAGCAGTGGGTGGTTGTATACCCAATCCGAGAAAACTTAGTGATGCGATGAATAGAAATACAAAACAGAACCGCAGCCCGAATTCAGCCACTAAAGGCGGTAAAGCGTTCGGCAGTAGCTCCCGCCGCATAATCCACCAGACACCTTCTCCTCTTAAGCGGGCAACCTCCACGAATTCCATCACTGCAATGTCCATGGCAACAGCCCGGGACAACCGGTACACACGCGTCGAATCCAGGATGGCGATGGTAATGATCAAATTGAGGATGGAGGGCCCCACAACAGAAAGAATCATCAAACAAAAAATCAGGGTCGGGAACGCCATGATGATATCAATTACCCGGCTGATGATCTGATCGAACCAGCCACCCATAGTCGCCGCAAAAAAGCCGAACAAAACACCGATCGAAAACGATAGCACTGTCGTTGCAAAAGCTAAAGCGATCGTGTTTCTGGCCCCATAAACCATCCGTGTAAACAGATCTCTGCCAATTTGATCGGTGCCTAGATAGAATTGACTGCTGGATCCTTCCCAGACGTCTCCGACAATACTGGTCTCTTCGTATGTCGCAATCACAGGGGCAAATATTGCGAATATAAGCATCAGTAAAATCATGGCTATGCCGATTCGGGCACTTGTCGGTGATTGACGTAGCAGTTTAAGCAAAATTCAACTCCATAATCATAACTGGGATTTGCGTAGTTTGGGGTTGGCAAGCATTGACATGACATCAGCCAACAGATTGAGAAAAATATAGGTGACCGCGAAAATAAGACCTGATGCCTGAACCACCGGCAGATCTCTTTTAGAGACGGCATCGACCAGAAGTTGGCCCAGTCCCGGGTAGACAAAAACAACCTCTACAATAACGACTCCGACTACCAGATAGGCCATGTTCACTGCAATCACGTTGATTACCGGAGAGAGCGAATTCGGAAAAGCATGCAGCGCAACAATTCGCAGGCGCCTGAGCCCCTTTAACTCCGCCATTTCAATATAAGCACTGGCAAGTACATTGATAATCGCAGCTCTTGTTTGGCGCATAATGTGAGCAGTTACAATAAAGGTCAGGGTTAAAGCCGGGAGTAGTATGGTATATATTTTGGTTCCCAATGGCATATTCGCGTTTATCGCCGCCAGACTTGGAAAAATGTTGAATTTAACTGAAAAGATTCCGATCAGGATATAAGCAATAAAAAACTCGGGAAAGGAGATAAACGAGAGGGTCACCGCAGAAATTGTCTTGTCGAATAGCGTATTGCGATAAAGTGCGGCCAAAATACCTAAAATAACGGCGACAGGTACAGCAATCAGAATAGCGGTTGAAGCCAGAAATAGCGAATTGGCGAACCTCCAGGTAATCTGTTGGGCCACTGGACGTTTGTTGGCCAGCGAATTGCCGAATTCTCCCTGCACAAAATCCTTGAGCCAGGACATGTAGCGGACAGCAGGCGGTAAATCGAGTTTCAGTTCCTTCCTGAAGGCTGCTACCGTCTCTGGTGTGGCCGATTGTCCAAGGACGGTTTCGGCAACATCACCGGGAAGTAATTCCACGCCTATAAATATAATCAGCGAGATAATGAATATGGTGACCACACTCGCGCCTGTGCGTTTGAGGATCAACCATAGAACCTGTTTCATAAATGGGCTATTTTTCAGTTAGAAAAATGACAAGACATTCAAGTTCTATCTTGAATGTCTTGTCAGGGTGTTTCAGGACGACCCACAAAAAAAAGAAACGGTCAGAGTTAAGGTTCGGCTAAAAACTGACCTCACATTATATGTTTGCAAGGGATCGTTAAACAATAATTTCAGATAATCTGTTTTCAAAAGTCCTAAAAGCCGGACATTTTGTAAACAGAATCAGAACTAATCGCTTAGCCGACCCTTAAGTAAACCACCAGCGTTCAGCGATTCTCATGCCGTCCATAGCCATGTGGCCAGAAATGGGGCCATGTGCCAGCTTAGCTGAACTGGCCTCGACCATCTGATTGTACATGGGGATAATTGCTCCGCCATCATCTTTACATATTGACTGCATTTCCTCATACATTCCCCGACGTTTCTCTGTATCCAGCTCTGCCCTGGCATCAACCAACAGTTTGTTGAAACGATCATTCTTCCAATGGGTATCATTCCAGGGAGCCCCATCAGCATAAGCAACGGAGAACATCATATCTTCAACCGGGCGTCCTCCCCAGAAACACATGCACCACTCTTTTTTCATCCAGACATTGCTCCAATAGCCGTCATCAGGCTCTCGTACCACATTGATCTTGATGCCGGCTTTTTTTGCGTCTTCCTTGACCAGAACGGCAGCATCCACAGCACCGGCAAAGGCAGCATCTGCAGCATGCAGGTTAAAAACATGGTCAAGCATGCCTGCTTTCTTCATGTGAAATTTTGCTTTGTCTGGATCAAATTTTCTCTGCTCCAGGTTTTTTGCAAAAAATTGATTTACCGGGGCAATCGGATGGTCGTTACCCACTTCACCATAACCGCGCAGGATCTGCTTGACTAATGCTTCGCGGTTAATCGCCAGTTTTAAAGCCATCCGCACATCATTGTTGTCATACGGTTTTTGATCCACCAACATTGGGATGCTATAGTGTGCTGTCCCCGTTGTAGCGGTGACATTTATGCCATCCATCTTTTTCAGAAGGTGGACTGTTTTGAGTGCACAGCGGTCCATATACTGAATTTGTCCTGTTTTCAGCGCATTTGTCCGGGCAACGCCATCGACTATGGACAAGGTTTCCACTTCTTCGAAATGGGCTCTGTCCTCTTTCCAGTAGTTGGGATTACGCTTGGCAAAAGATCTGACGCCGGGTTCCCAGTTTTCCAGTATATAACCACCCGTACCAATCCCTTTTTCCCATTCCAGGTCTTTTGTTCCGGCTGGACAAATACTTAAATGATAATCCCCCAGGATAAACGGGAAATCGGCGCTGCCACCATTAAGCTCAAACACAACCTCGTATTTACCATCCGCTTTGATGTTTTTGATATTTTTTAAATATCCCTTTGCACCAGATTTGGATTTTTCCCCCCGGTGATGATTGATGGAAAAGATGACATCTTCGGAAATCATGGTCTTGCCGTTGTGGAATTCAACACCCTGGCGGAGTTTAAACGTCCATATTTTAGCATCTGGTGTGGACCCCCAAGATTCAGCCAGTTCCGGAATGGGCTTGAAGTTGTGATCGATTTCCACCAGGTTGTTTCTGATCTGCCAGTTGATGTTCTGATTCATATTGGACGTAAATGTCGCCGGATCCATCGAATCAGTGGTTGACCCACCGGTACTCCCCATGATCAAACGACCCCCTTTTTTTGATGTTTTTGCTGTTTCTTTGGTGTCACAACCTGCAAACATCAGGGGTGAAATCGCCGCGGTTAAACCAAGGGCCGAAACTCCGGTTATAAATTTTCTACGACTGATTTTACCTTCAGTATACAGCTTTTCCAATTGTTGTAGTTCAGACATACCATTCTCCTTTACTAATTTTTAAGTGCAGAGCCTGTTGAAGATGAAAAGCACAAAAACACGGAAGCTTCTAAATAAATACAGTTTTACTGGCACTTTTGGCGGTCAAAAGTCTACTGTATAGAGCTGGTAGTTGTTATTTGTCCTTCTTGATAAGTCGCGCTGATAGACCAAGTTTATAATTGCTTCCTTGGCTTAGTCACATCTATTATTACAAAGCGGGTAGCCACTAATATCGGCTGAGTTGGCTTTTTCCAGCGTTAAGAAAAATCCAATTAACATGGGTCCCAAAAACGCTACCAAAATACCAGTTTTTGAGAAAATTTGAACGTTGTGAAGTCTGAATCTGGAGGGGGAGTTACTAGAAAGGTAAACGGAACCATCATTTGCCTGATTTGAAGTTGATATTGGCTAGTACATACTTCTTATTTACTTCAACCAACCCAAATCAGAATCGTGTGATAAAACGATTATCTGAACTCGAAAAGAACATCAACGGTGTACAGCCAATATATTGTCTTCTAATTTGGTTTCCAAGGTTGCTTATGTCTCAATTTGTCTATCGAACCTTAGATCCATATTAGTTCTTTGTCAAGTTGAAGAGACTTTCCAACAGGGCAGTGACCCAAATAGATTTTATCGAGATGTTCAACAACAGCTATCGTATTTATTCAACCTTGGGGTATCAACGCCCAATTGATTTCGAAATAGAAATCATAGATTTTGCAGCTTAACGGTGAGTCCTTTTTTACTGGACCACATTAAACTTTATCAATACCTTTAATTCGATGTTATAAACTTACGGATTTTGTAAGGCTAAGGAGTGTCTGTTACAGATTATCTTTAAATGGAGGAGGGTTTCAATATGAGTATTCCTACTTATCAATCGTATATTCATGGTCAGTTCGTCAGTAACGGAACCGGAGACTCTTTTCCAGTTGTGAATCCGGCGAAGGGGGAGTGCATCTATCGGGTTGAACATGCCTCTCAGGAACTGGTCGAGGAGTCAGTACAAAGTGCCAGGAAAGGGTTCAACATCTGGTCGACGATGACGGGTATGGAAAGAATGCGTATCCTGAACAGGGTGGCGGCTTTGCTCCTGGAGCGAAATGATGAATTGGCGCGGGTCGAGGTCCTGGATACGGGAAAACCCTGGCAGGAAGCTGTGACTGTGGACGTTATCGGTGGTGCAGACAGCATTGAGTTTTTCGCTGGTCTGGCACCCAGCATCAGCGGGAATTACCAGGATCTGGGGGGGGATTTTTACTACACAAGACGTGAACCCTTGGGGATTTGTGCCGGCATCGGGGCGTGGAATTATCCCATCCAGATCGCTTGTTGGAAGTCAGCACCAGCGCTGGCTTGTGGCAACGTAATGATTTTTAAACCGTCGGAGGAGACTCCCCTGGGGGCTATCAAACTTGCTGAAATCATGATTGAAGCCGGTGTACCGGCCGGAGTGTTCAATGTCATTCAGGGTGACTACCGAGTTGGACAGGCATTGACAGGTCATCCTGACATCGCGAAAATCTCCTTTACAGGAGAAGTTGGGACTGGAAAGAAAATAATGGCAGACGCCGCTTCGTCCATCAAAGAGATCACCATGGAATTAGGGGGAAAATCACCGCTGATTATTTTTCCGGATACCGACTTGGAAAACGCGGTCAGTGCGGCACTATTGGCAAATTTTTATACACAGGGAGAAGTCTGCACAAATGGGACGCGGGTCTTTGTGCATCAAGATATTTACGAACCGTTTCTGGAAATGACTAAATCCCGCACCGAAAAGAATATTGTCGTTGGAGATCCACTGCAGGCAGAAACCAACCTGGGGGCTTTAATCTCGGAGGAACATCTTGGAAAGGTAAAGCGTTATATTGAAGCGGCAAAACTAAGCGGTGCCCGTCTGGTCACGGGCGGAAGACAGCTCCATCCCCCGGGATGTGAAAAAGGTTATTTTGTCGAGCCCACGATATTTGCTGATTGTACAGATGAGATGCCACATGTCAAAGATGAGATTTTTGGGCCGGTCATGTCTGTACTCACATTCAAGGAAGAGGATGAAGTGATACGCCGCGCGAATGATACGATATATGGTCTTGCCGCTGGGGTTTTCACCCAGGACATCCAGCGTGCGCACCGGGTCGTCAGTCAATTGGAAGCCGGCATATGCTGGATCAATGCCTATGGAAATTCGCCGGCAGAAATGCCTGTCGGAGGGTATAAACAATCAGGAACCGGACGTGAGAATGGGGTAGCAACACTTCAACAATACACACAAATCAAATCGATTTACGTCGGTATGGGTCCTGTAGAAAGTCCGTTTTAATAATGCGAATCATGTCATGCTGTCACATGAAATAAGATTGGGATAATGAATGAAAACTGACTATTTGATTATTGGAGGTGGTTCTGCGGGTTGCATCCTGGCCAATCGATTGTCTGCTGCACCTGAAAACAACGTGTTGGTTCTGGAAGCGGGTCGACCGGATTCCTGGTGGGATATTTTTGTGCACATGCCGGCTGCGCTGACAATTCCCATCGGGAACAGACACTATGACTGGATGTATGAATCCCAACCGGAACCCTTCATGAACAATCGCCAGATTTATCATGCGCGGGGGAAATTATTGGGAGGATCGAGTTCCATTAACGGCATGATATTCCAACGGGGAAATCCATTGGATTACGAACGCTGGGCACGGGATGAAGGGATGAAAGATTGGGACTATGCCCACTGTCTCCCCTATTTTAAACGAATGGAAAACTGTCTGGCAGGTGGTGATTCGTTTCGTGGGGATCAAGGGCCCCTGAAACTTGAACGCGGCCCCGGGCAAACCCCTTTGTTTAAGGCCTTTTTTGACGCGGTCCAACAGGCAGGTTATCCGCTCACTAAAGATGTAAACGGGTACCGCCAAGAGGGGTTTTCCCTGTTCGATCGCAATATATACAGAGGACGCCGCTTAGGTAGTTCGCGCGCCTATTTCCATCCGGCGAAACACCGACCCAATCTGCAGCTGCAGTGCCGAGTTATGGTAACCCGGATATTATTTGAAGGAAAACGGGCGATTGGGGTAGAGTATAAGAAAGGAAAAGGATCGCTTCAAAAAGCCTTCGCCAACGAAATCGTGCTTTGCGGCGGCGCCTTTAACTCTCCACAACTCTTACAGCTTTCTGGTGTGGGAAATGCTACAGAATTAGAGAACCAGGGGATTGATGTGATCCAGGACCTGCCGGGTGTCGGTGAAAACCTGCAAGATCACCTGGAAGTGTATATTCAACACACCTGTACGCAACCTGTTTCCATGCAGCCTTCATTGAAGAAATATAAGCGGCCCTGGATTGGATTGCAGTGGTTGTTTAGAAAAGGGCCGGCAGCAACAAACCATTTTGAAGCCGGCGGATTTATCAGCGGGAATGAAAACGTTACATATCCAAATATTATGTTTCACTTTCTGCCGCTTGCGATTCGGTATGATGGTTCCTCTCCTTCAGGGGGACATGGTTATCAGGTCCATGTCGGCCCAATGTACGCTGATACAAGAGGTACGGTAAAAATTACAACGAAAGATCCCCAAAAACATCCTGAAATTCGCTTCAATTACCTTTCGACCTCCACAGATCGTCAAGAATGGATCGAAGCAGTGCGGACATCGAGACGTATTTTAGAGCAGCCAGCGTTTGCCGAATTCAGTGGCGGCGAAATCTCACCAGGGCCGAGTGTTAAAACGGACGAAGAAATTCTGGACTGGGTGGCGCGTGATGCGGAAACAGCACTACATCCCTCCTGCACTTGTAAAATGGGCAATGACACCATGTCTGTGGTTGATCCAGGTTCCATGAAAGTTCAAGGTTTGGAAGGACTGCGCGTCGTTGACGCTTCTGCTATGCCCTATATTACAAATGGAAATATTTATGCGCCAGTGGCCATGATAGCTGAAAAAGCCGCGGATCTGATCCTGGGATTAACAACACTTGAACCGGAACAGGTTACGTTTTTTCGAAAAGGAGAAACAAACGAGTAATTGTTCCATCTTTACTTTAACATGCTATCGAAAATTTCTTGTTTCAAAAGTGTATGTTTGATGTGGTCAGGTAAAAAAGGACACAAAGTTAAGCTGCAAAATGTATGATCTCTTTTTCGAAATCATTTGGGCTTTGATACCTCAAAGTTGAATGAAGTCGATAACTGCTGTAGAACATCTCGATGTAGTCGATGACATCTATTCGGGCCTCTGCTCTGGTTAAGTATCGTTTCTCATGAGTACATTCGGTTTTCAGGGTGTGAAAGAAACGCTCAACAACAGCATTTTCCCAACAATTGCCCTTCCGGCTCATGCTGAACTGGAACATAGTCCTGTTTGATACCGGTTTTGATCTGCAGCACACGTTTGAAGCCAGACAAGAAAAAAAAGTAGAGGCTTCAAAGAAAAAAACGAAATTCCCCTCAGCAATTAGCTTACGATCACACAGCATGATTGGATATTCTTTGCACCTGAAATTGATTCGTGCAGAGAGCCTGAGAAAATAGAAATCATGTTGTTGTCATTTCTTCTTTTCCTTTTCAACACATACCCTGAGAGCCGATCACGAAGGATCTCCCCGCCATTGCATGGATGTTGCTGGTAAATTCCAGACAACCAGGGGATCGTTCTTCCCTATCTTCTGGATATATTCCGCACCACCTTTGGGAAGGAGCATTTTTGAAGATGATTGCCTGGCGTTTAATTTTTCCGTTGCATTTGTGCAATAACTTCAACCATTTGTTTCTTCACATGCTTTCGCATTTCAAGGTGGGGGATAGGGCTGTTAATAAACTCTTTAGGATCTACCGGCGACAAAGCCCGGAGATATACTTTTGAAGGTTTCACCCATTTTCTACCGGGGGGCAACAGATTGTCGGTTCCAGTGATGCATAGTGGTACTATCGGTACCCCTGCTTCTATAGAAAGTTTGAAGGCCCCTGAATGAAAACGTCCCAGTGTTCCATCGCGACTTCGATGTCCTTCAGGAAAAAAAAGCAATGTACATTTTTCTGAAAGCAGTTCAAGTCCCAATTTTTTCGTTTGCGGCCAATTGTTTTCTCCCATTTCCATATATTTCGCCATCAGCATGAATGGACGAAAACAGAGTATCCTAAACGGCCATGAACCCACCGCAAAACTGATATTTGCCAGAGGCAACAACCCCATACAATAGGTATCAAAAAATGATAGGTGATTAACAACGATAATAGACCTTTCTGTAATAGTGTCCTTGGTAATATTATCTTTATTAAACTGGACAAAAGGGGCAATAATAAAGAGCCAAAATCGGCCGTAGACCCAGATGAGCTTCCGAATGATCTGATCATTTTTCATTATGGTTAACATCTTCAAACAAAGAATCAGCACCGGGGATATTAATATCCCAATTGATGTAATCAAAAGGAAAAGCAGGGGAAACGTCAAATTCATGATCACTGTCCCAGTGAAATAATAGATCTTATCACTGACTTTTTTCCTTTCACTACGTTCTCCTCCTAAACAATTGGACCTGTTTTCTTGCTCCATTCAATTCCTTCAAATATGGTTTTCATGGGTTTCCCGGTTTAAGCAAGTTAACTGGTGTGTGTATTGGGATATGTTATAAAACGTTCTAATTAAAGGAAAAACTGCTATTTTACGGCTTTTAATCAAGCCGCTATATCCTTTGATATGGTGATATCCAGATAATTCAAACTCAAAATTCGCTATGAACATGATCACAAAAAACGATTACCACCAACCATCTCAAAAGCCTAGAAGATTATTGGACCAGGTAAGGGATTTAATGCGGTTAAAGCATTACAGCCCGAGAACAGAAGCAGGTTATGTGGCGTGGATTCGTCGTTTTTTTTTCATCGATTGAATCATCCAGCACGCATTTTAATTCGTAAGAGGTGATCAGGGAGTATTGCATGGAGTAAGCCGGGTTTTTATAGCAGAGTTGCCGTTGTATGGCCGCAACGTTCCCGGTTTTCTCCATGATATGCTTTCCCATTGCGTGCCGTGCTGAATGGGGTGTCCTGCCTTTAACGTCCGCATGTTTGCACACCTGGTTCCAGATCTCGTTGATTGCTTTCCTTCTCAGCCTCCAATTACCTGAACCGGGAAAAGCAATTATAACTATCAGGATAGGTCTCCGTTGACGAAAATAGCAAGGAAGGAGTCAATATCATCGAGCACCGCAAATTAGCTCACAAGCTAATTCACTTGGGTGTTTTTCAATACCAGTCCAAGAACGTGCCGTCACTGACATAGACACTCTGGACTAAGAAAATGAACCACAACCTAACGTATTGGGAGGAACCAGTCTACTCGACTCATTTCTCAGGCGATTATGCCCCCATGGCATTTGACATGGTATTGATATAGTTGAAGTAGCTGACGATCGTTACGGTTTCCAGCAGCTGGGAGTCGGTGTAACCGGCTTCCCGCAGCAGGTCGAAATCCTCCTGTACCACTTTATAACTCTCTTTTGAGCTTTTTATGGAAAAACGGAGCAGCTTTGTCACAGCATCCTCCAGCCCGGCGTTTTCGAATCCATCCTTCAACTGGTTGATTTCTTCCTCGGATATTCCCAGCATTTTTGCAATTCTTTCATGTTCTCCGACGCATCTGTCGCATCCGTTTTCCAGAGATACCACTATGGCAATGTACTCTTTGATCTTTATATCCAATTCTGTTTGTGACAGCAGAAGTGTTTTTACCATTTGATTGGTCATTCCCATGATGTCTGGGCGAGTAGCCAGTATCCGAACCAGATCGCTGATTTCGCCTGTGGCCGCTTTTATTTTACCGAACTGCTTTTTTGTGTTTTCGTCTACATCATCTACCATTGGTAGCTTGATATAAGCCATCTGTAACTTCTCCCTGTTTAATATTTTAAAGGACTTAGGGATCGTACAAAAATAACTTGGCATAATCTGTCCGCAAAAGTCCTATAAAAACTGGACATTTTGCAGACAGAATCCCACGTAATTTTTGAGCCGACCCTTATTCCTCCTCCAGATTATTTAAAATTATTTCCATGCTCTTTCGGGCACCATTTCCGACTACCTTGGAACAGTGATCTATCATTCCAAGTTTGGACGCCTCTTTCAGGTCTTTTGGATCAAAAAGGTTGAAGGTTCTCCCCATTAGCTTCTGCTGAATATCATAGCAGTTACAGCTTCCGTAGCGATTGATAAAATCCTGATACAATTCATTTACCAGCAGATAGGATTTCATGGCTGCCATTTGATCCGAAAAATCTTTACGCTCCCTGCCGAAAACCAATCCAATGGCCATGGCCCCTCCGCTAAGTGCGCCGCAAGACCCACCTCCGGATAGCCCGAATCCGTCTGCCAAGCCACTGGCCGCTTTAAAAACACCGTCGTTTTCAATTTCCAATGAATCCATAAGGGCGGCCAAGGCCGTTTGAGCACAGCCGGTGCATTTTTTTTCATTTTGCTCAGCAGCTTCGTATACCTTATCTAAAAAGGCCTCCGCTTCTGCTCCCTTGTATTTCTTTATCATAAAATCTCCGATAAATTATCAACGTTTAATATTTGCCTATTCTGAACCGTTTAGAATCTCGGAAATATCTTTGACCTGCAGCGTTTCCTCCAAGCCTTCGACCTTGACCGCGTCCTCAAGCATGGTCAGGCAGTTGGGGCAGGCGACAGCCAGAACCTGAGCTCCGGTCTCATGCGCTTGCCTGACACGGATTCTGGCGGGGCTGTCTTCACTGCCCCCCAGGAAATCGGTGTAAAAGTTTCCGCTACCGCCACCGCAGCAGAGGGAACTTTTTTTATTCTGTCCCATTTCCGTCAGCTCGACCCCATCCAGGCCTTTCAGCAGAGTTCTGGGGGCATTATATTCTCCGTTCCAGCGACCCAGGAAGCACGGATCATGATAGGTTATCTTCATATTCAAGCCGGCAGGTTTCTCAAGCTTTCCTGATTGAAGGAGTTGCGGAAGGATCTGGGTGTAGTGAAATATCTCGAACTCACCCCCAAATTTCGGATAGCTGTTCTTAAAGACATTATACGAATGCGGTGACAGGGTAATGATCTTTTTTACTCCCAGTTCCTTGAATTGCTTTATATTTTTATCAGCTAGCTCCTCAAGCAATCCCTCTTCTCCCATGGTTTCGACTTCATTGCCGTCTGAAATCTCAAGGTTTCCCAGGGCGCCAAAAGATACACCTGCTTTCAGCAGCAGTTCTCCCAGTGCTTTGGCGGCACCTTGTGCTCTGGTATCGTAAGAACCCTCATCTCCAACATAGTAAAGAAACTCCTGGTCTTGATATTGTTCGATTCCCGTACCTTCCATCCATTGGCTTCTCTTTTTAGCAGCAAGGCCGTATGGATTGCCGTGCAGATGGACATTCTTCAGAAAACTCTTAACCGCTGATGGCAGCATCCCCGTTTCAACCATGGCACTTCTGGCTGCAACAACCATATTCACCAGATTGTCGCTGAAGCTGATGGGGCATTTTTCCTCACAGTTCTTGCAGGCAGTACAGGAGTATACGATCTTGGCTAAATTTTCAGACCACTCAATCTCGCCATTGACCCAGGCCCTGATCAACCACAATCGTCCGCCGGACGAATAACTCTCCATGCGATACCGGGCGTAAGACGGGCAATTGGTCACATCACTCCAGTCAGCTGGAAACTTGCAATAGCCGCAACGGAAGCAACGATGGATCATGTCATCATATTTATACTCTATCTTAGCTGTCATGCTACCTCCCAGTTTCCGGGGTTCATAATATTATTCGGGTCCAGCATATTTTTTAGTTTTTTCATTAACGCCAGGGTGTTTGAATCCATGTTATTCATCACAATCTGCTGTCCATATACGGCGGGTTTCCAGATCGTGCCTCCAAATTCCAGGACCAGGTCATCGGTTTCATGCAAGGCTTCGTTGGCATGTCGGACCGATTCCGGATCTGCCCGGTTAAAGGCATAAGACCAAGAGAACATTATAGCGTGGCCGGCTCCAATTACCCGTCCCGTCACTGTATAGGGTATTTCGTGTCTGGTTGAGATTTCAACTCCCTTTCGGTACAATTCAGGATAAGCGGCTACCGGAAAAACCGACCCGACATATTCAAAACCACCCCCTTTTTTCCAATCAGAGGTCTTGGTAACGGACGGTTTTTCAAGATCCTGCGATGTGGCTACGATGCCCGCGGTTCCATCCTCAAAAAATTTGGAAAGCCTGTCTTCGTATATCAAGCGCCTCTTAAATTCGAGTTCTTCCTCAGTGTCTCCGGAAATATTAGCAACAATATGGTGAAGTCTATCTGTCATGGGTGGAATCGCCTGGCTGAAAACCACCAGATCTTCGGTCATGCCCACGTGGGTGATCTCGTGAAAAATCTCCGGGACCAATTCCTCATCAGTAACAACCAACATGTCAAGCTCCCTGATCTTTTTACAGGGAAAAAGCCTGAGAGATATCTTGGTGATAATGCCCGTAGCGCCACCCCATCCCAGGAAAAATGCCATGTCAGGCAGCGGATGCTGAGTAAACCAGCCCGAGCCTATCGAACAAGAGCCAAAACGGCATATTTCACCGGTAGGCAGAATCACTTCCAGGCCGTTAATCATATCAGAGTTAAAACCATGGGGATGGGCTAGATCTCCCTGTCCGTGTATGGCTATATTCCCTCCGATGGTCGCAGCCGGTGGCGCGTCCGGCATAGAATGAGCCAGGGTGGGATGATGCTTTTTCAGGTAAGAGAACAGTTTACCTTGGGATACACCCGCTTCAACCAAGGCATACCTGGCTTTTCCGTTCACTTCGATAATCTCATCCATCCGCTTCATGTCGATCAGGATACCACCGTGCAAAGGCAGGGCAATCCCGGCAAGAGACAGGCCGCCTCCCAGGGGGACAATGGGAACTTTAGCCTCGTTGGCCAATAAAATAATTTTTTGCAGCTCCTCCGCGGATTTAGGAACGGCCACATAGTCAGGCCATTTGGGCTCACTCGTCCCCAAATCCTTGGAATAGGTAAAAAGTTCCTCGGGCCGATCAGAAGCATAATCTTCGCCAACTATCTCAACCAGAGACTTATAAATAGCAGAATTCATGGTAGTTTCTCCCTTAGGTAGTTTTTTCGCCTATCGCCAGGCGGCAAAGATCACTCATAAAAATTGGCATGATACCTTTTTTGGCAACCGGTTTGCCCAGGGTCTGCATACAGGCTGGGCAGTTAAAAACACAAAGCTCGGCCCCGGCGTCTTTCATGTCGTTCATATTCTTCTCCTGCAGATCAAGCGTAAACCGGCGGCTGCCTTTTTTCTTCTGTCCGGCGATGGTAGCACCGCAACAGAGGGCATTTTCACCCACATATTCCCGTTCAACCCTCTCTACTCCAATTAGATCGAAAATCTTTTCTACAAATGGGTGTTTGTCCGGAGAGAGCCTGGATGAGCAGGGGCGTTGATAGGCTACCTTGTAGTTCAAGGGTTTGATTTCATCTTTCAGTTCAAGCAGTTTGTTGTATAGATATTCAAACAGATGAACAGATTTAAAGGGAACATCGATACCAAAGGCGGGAGCATACGAAACATATGTTCCATAACACTCGTCATGGAAATGAATCACCTCGTCAGCCTTGTGCGCGGCAATGGTTTCCATGATCGCAGGGAGTTTTTCATTAATGACCGATGTCCTGGCATAATGCAGGTACATCAGTTGACAAAAATAGTGAAACATCTTGCGTGGATCATGCGATATGATTGGCAACCCTTCAAAAAGCTTTCCCTTTGTCATGTTACCCAGAGAGCTGAATACCCCCAGATTGAGCGCTGGCCCCGTGATCTCCTGTATTTCAGGTTCTCCCCGGAACGGGATGCCCATTTGAACGCCTCTCTTTATCAGAGGTTCAGGCAAGGGTGGCAGATCCAATTCCTCCTGCTGTTGCACGATCAGATAAAACGGGTGGTTACCATTTGGGCAATACTCCTCGCAGGCATAACAGGTCACGCAGTCGTGCAACACAAATGAATCTTCCTGGTTGATGATCTTTTCGATTTCCACCTTTGCCGTATCCGCGTCAATATCCATATACTGGCATTTGGTCAGACAGTCATAAGTGCTGCAAGCAAAGCACTTGTTTTCGTCAAAAATTAATTCAGTCATCGTTCAATCTCCTTTAATTTCAGAAATTTCTGTGAACTTTTCAAAACAGGGAACGTGGTCCAAATGTTGTTTTTATAATGGTACAAACAAGTGCAATGTCAAAAACGGGCGCCGCTCGACGCAGGTCTCGCAGCTGGTGCACTCATCTTCGTCCAGTTTGACCCAGAAGCGTGATGGGGCACCTCGTTGAAACGGTTTCCTCGGTGGAAAACTCTTAATCGAGCATATGCCCTATCTAACATCGGAGCCAGTCAAAGTCAATAAAAATAGAGCATATGCTCTAAGAATACTATGTAAGGTCCTAATATAGAGACCTAACTAGCAGTTTAAGTTTTGAATGTGGAAAAATCAAAGGCGTTCTGGCGTAAATGAAAAGATCAGGGATCGCGTTTAAATTCGCATTTGAGGTGAACTTCATCAAAATTTCATCTCAGTCAAATAAAAAACGCATTCCCTATTATTGCCTATCATCTTTTTTAAAGGGTTCATGAATAATCTTAAGATTTAGTACGCCTTCCTTCTTCATGGACATCGGGATATGAAGAAATGTCGAACATTGGTCTTCAAATGTATCAAAGGCTGTTTCCTGATCTTCTATCAGCACTGTTTTGATGACCTTTTCCCTCATACGCAAACAAAGGGCAAACTCAAGCGGGAATTGATCTCCCATGTAACCTACTTTAGCCAGTGTCGTCTCAGGGTCAATCAATGCTCTGTCAAAAAGGGAAAAATTATTCCTTTCGCACCATAGTTTTTCTCGTGAGATCCGTCTTTCGCCAGGGGAATTGCCAAAGGCTCTGATTGAAATTCTAAAATCCCCGCATATTAAATTGGTGGGATATCCCAGGTCCTTTTCCCATGAAAACCGCTGATTTCCCATGTCCAACAGGGCCTGGCAGGGAAACATTCCGCTCTCGGCCAGACCATTATCTGCTTTGAGGCTCCAATGGTTCGTTTCCATCCCAAAAACAAGAGTATGCCATTTCATATAGGCCGGACCGCAGGTATAATTCGTATACCCGGGTAATTTTTCAGGGGTATCATAATGCTCATAAGAATTTTGGACATTGAGCAGGAATACTTTCTCCTTCTGATATTTCCAGGGCAACCGGGGGTTACCCATTTCTCCAAAATAGTAGCAAGCCAGATCTTCAAGGGAATGGATTTCATAGGGAAATCCTTTTGCCTCGGTTGCTTCTACCATTTTACCCGCAATATGCTGATAAATCTGCTCATCCATACCCCATTTGGTGGTGTTTGCTGGAATGATAACTTCCATATCACCCCGATCGTATTTCGCCCCCTGTACTTTACCCAGACTGTGATAATCGATCATCATGTCAGGGGGATAGTCGGCACACAGGTTTCCCATGATCTCCTTTTCAAGGTCTGTGATCCCGGACATGGTCGAATGAAACTTGTCCAGAACAACTCCCACCGGGTTACAAACAGGGACAACGACAACAGTCTGTTTATCTCTGATTTCACTGGCTTCAGGACTGGCCATAAAATTTAGGATTTCCGGACCAACGACGATGGCCCCCCGTTCATTCCCGTGTCTGGCCAGGGTAACAATTGAAATCTGTTTATCGTCTTTGGGAATAGATTTATTGGTGAGGATGATGGCCGGTATTTCCCATTTGTCGTCTTCTGACCGACCAATGATTTTTTTTTCAACAATTTTTTCGTTCTTTTTCACAAAATCGTCTATCCAGGCGAAAACCTCCTGCAACCCTTCCTCTCCCATAGGCATATGTTTAAAGACTGTCATAATTTTGTCTCCTCGAATAATGGGGTTAAATCGCTAATTTTGACGAAACCATAAAAAGTTTTTTTTTGATGATAGAGGGATATCGCTCTGAGTATGGCAAAAAGGGATGCACTGGAAGGATATTCTGTTTTCGTCAATTCGACCTCGACTGTAAAAAACTAGACCTTGAAAAACAGCATTATATCCAGTGTATCCGACTACAGTTCAATAGGTTTTATGAACCGCATGCTGGGTGGTGTGTGGGCTGGAAAAGAAAAATCTCCGGCTACTCGATTAGGCATATCAACATAAATCTGCAAATTATTCGTATTCAATATTGAATGGTTTGTTTGTAATGAATAAGAAAATCACGTCGTTTTCCTTTGTGGCACCATGAAACATGCGCTCACCTTCGGGAAACCAAACGAACTCAGCTGGCCCGAATGATCCCTTGTGGGTTTCTAGAATACCATCAAGCACATATATCCCATGAGCGCAATGATGTGTATGCCAGGGGTTGGTGAAACCAGCCTCGTATTTTATTTTCATTACGGACATTCCAGTATCCCGATCGTTGACAAGCATTTTGACCGGGAGTTTGTAATCCAGTTCTGGAATAGGAAAACAGGACCAAGGAATCTTATTCGTATTCACCGTTCTTACAGTCAGTTTCTCTAATTCATCACTCATCAATTACCTCATAGTAAATCGAAGAATTGGGCGAATTGATAGGAATTCCAAAGAATCACCCAACTTTGGTTGTTTTATGCCTCGCTTGATTGTACCGAAATATAGCTTAACAAGTTATTGTACAGTTCTGGATATTATTCACAAGCTATAACTATTTGATTATGTACGACTTGTCAAGCAAGTGATGGTTTACTTGGATATCAATCCAAATTGAACATTACCAGGAAAGCGTGTTTTGTACAGGGAAATCCCGCAATAAAATCCATCCTGAAAATCCAGATTTTATCAACTGTTTGTGGCAAGGAGTGAGGCAAGTAAATTATTTTGATATTGCCAAATATGGTGGAGGTACGTGGGAATCGAACCTACCACGGCATAGCTATGACGGGACCCCTTGCAGGCCCCGAATCCATTGAAGCGTTCCAGTTTCGAGTCCTGGTGGGGGCACCATCTTTTTAGCATGATTTCAGGCTGCTATCGGAAACGGCGGGACCAATCGAATTAGTGATTTTCTTAATCGGCTTATCAGCATGCCGCTGTCGTGCTCAAATGGTCCTTACTCTTCTATTCTCTCTATCTTAAACACAACAGGCCTTAAACCATCCGTACAGCATGAAATAGCAACCCCTTTCTCCTTTATCCATGGGTAGCTGCCACGAAAAAATATATGTGTAATGTCCCGTTGGATATCTGCAAACGCCCAGTTGCAAAAACCCTTGGGGCAGTTGATGTTATCAAGCACAAATTCCTGACCTAGCTCAAACTGATCACATTCTGGAGTAAACATGTTGGGATTGGGCTGAACCGGCATACTGTCACCATAGATATCGGTAGCGCTCAGCTTTTTAATCACAGTTATCTTGGCTTTTGTCATTTGCTTCTCCGAAGGTTAGCTAACAATTTTGTTGGTGAACTCAATCATTTTATCAGTGATTTGATCCCAGGCTCCACCGAGTTTTGGCATATCATGCCCCATCCCTTCTATAATCATCAGTTCAGCACCAGGGACTGCTTCTGCGGTATCTTTACCTCCTTCAACAGGTACAATTGGGTCTTCACTACCATGAAAAACGAAGGTTGGAACTGATACTGCTGCTAGTGCTGGTTTTCTGTTTCCATGAGCCATAATTGCCAACATCTGTCTACCCAGGCCCACAGGATAAAAGGATCGGTTAACTGTTTTTTTGGCGAACTCCAAGTGCCACTCCTCATCAAAAGGAAAGCCTGGACCTGTAAAGATCTTGAATGTATCCATAAACCTATCAATTCCTTCTTCAGGCGTTTCAGGGGGCGGGCCTATTAATGCTTGCATTGCTTCAGGCTTAGCTTGTGGAAGTTCAGGATTTCCCGTTGTTCCGTAGACAGGCATAAGGCTTAACAGGCGTTTGGGATGTCTTATGGCTACAGTTTGTGCTATTGCTGCCCCCATTGACATTCCGCAAATATGCGCTTTTTCAATTCCCAGAGCGTCAAGTAGTCCAACCGCATCATCCGCCATGTCATCAAGTGAATAAGGAGCATCTATTTGTTTGCCCATCATCAGGTTTCCAATTGCGCCATTGATGTCAGGTATGCCTGCTTCTTCAATCTTTGTTGAAAGTCCAACATCCCGGTTGTCAAACCGAATAACATAAAGTCCACTGTCTGCCAGTTTTTTGCAAAGAGGCTCATCCCAGGCTATCAACTGTGTACCAATTCCAATAATTAGCAGGATGGTTGGTGATGACTTGTCCCCGAAGGTATCATACTCAATTTGTATTCCATTAGCAGTAACGTTTGGCATCTGGTTCCCCTTTTTTTAGAGTTTATATTTGGTTCCCCCAAATGGGGCTAACGTTCACATCGTTCTCTCACAAACAGGTTCTCATTCCCCTGCAACTTCTCAATCAACCTTGCCCGTATACACTCCCTTACATCAACCGGATCTTCTTTGTCCCATACCTCAAATAATTTACGGTTCTTCTTAGAGATAATCCCCCGCCCAGGATAGGCCTGATCCATGTAAAGGTAAGTCCGAGCGATATTGCCTCTGATACCTTCAGTGGGTTCCACCTTCCCACTGGCGATCTCCACATCACACCCACCACACTGCCTCACATCGCCGGGGATCATTGCCATGGAGTAGTTTGATCTGTTCCCGTTTACCTCAACGATTGCTGGGACAAGGTTGTAAAGGTCTGCTTCCATCCGCCTAAATTCTCGAAAGAAGAAAAAGTAATTTAACTGGTAGGGTGTACGACTGTTGGGAGTGTTTCATCCAGAACTCCAGCCGTCGTAAAAGACGGGTAATACATGGCACTTAATGCATTTCCTTCTGTATCAGTTGCAGCTGTTGTTACAACTGGCTGAAACGGGCCCCGGGTCAAAAGGGGATTCGGTCATTGTATAAACCAGCCACCCTCCCACCTGCGATACCTGCCATCTGCCTGGATTCCTTCCGTTGAAAAGCGTCAAATTCTTAAAGTAAAGTGTAATGCAGCTATTCAACAAGCGCCTCGGCTCTGGATATAACGTGAATAGTTACGGCGTAAATCATAATCCCTGAAACAGGATTTTGCAAATACTGATAATGGCCGGATTTACACCATTACCATTGACGCAACAGATTATTATGGAAATTCGAGCCAGGCTGATTTAAGAATTATTGTCCCTCATGACAGGGGAAAATGTCAGCAGTTTGGCAAAAAATGCAAATTGAAGCAAAAGAAGGGCAAAAAGAAAAAGCAACAACCTAGGAAACGAAAACAAAAAAAATAAGTAATTATAACTCAGGGTATCATTTTAGCTGCAATGACCAATGACGATCCTGGCGGATCTACTCCTGAGCTATCAGCTGAACAATTTAAGCAAGCATTACCGAAGAATGAAATAGAAGTAAAGATGGGGAAGTCGGAAAAAGTGCAGTAAATCTCAGATAGGATTTTAATACAACTGATTTTACAAGAAAAATTTTCAAATGTGGCGAGTGATATGCTTGAAATAGGGTAGAGTTTGGTGGAGGTGATGACTTTCCTTATTTGACAGGGGTTTGCGGGGAGGGTTGGTAGTCGATTGGACTTTGCAAAATCTCACTTTCTTATTCTCTAAAAAGGTCCTCTTGAGACAATCTCATTTTTTTTCTGTCGTAGCGATAGTTACCCCGTAGTTAAGGAAATCATTTGGGCTTTTCGCTTTTCGTGTAGAAAAATGTCCAGTCCGATTTCCGGATGCCGAGTTTTTTCAAACGATGGCGCAGGGTACTGGGAGGAATTTGAAGTATCTCAGCGGCTCCAACCCAACCGGCTATCTGCCTACCAGTTTTATGCGGCACCCGCAGGATATGATTGCGTTCATTTTCCTCAATACTCATCAAGGTTGAGTCCGGACCCCCTGCAATCCCTATCAATATTTGGGGTAGTCTTGGATATCATTTGGATTTGTTGCAGAACCCAAGCGGTATAAGTATTTATAACCAGGATTATTCCGGTTCTTTTACATGCTTGATAAACAGAAACAAGTCGGTCTACATTTTGAAAAAAAGATACCAGAAAGGTCAACTTACGCTAATCTCTTATTGCTTTAACTATCCTTTCCTCGACACTTTGCTTATCAGGAAACTCCTCATTTGATCGTCTCATCATCGTTCCCTCTATGAAGAGTACGTCGATATCTTTTGGTGGATTCTCCACTATTCTATCGAATAGCACAGATTTTCTTCCATGGGCTCTAAAATTACCGCTGTAAAATATTTTCTTTCCTGAGACTTCAATGAGGAATGCATAAGCATCAACTGCTGAATGATCCATCAGATAAGGTGTTACTTTAAAGTCTCCTACCCAGCTTGGACCGACCCGATTTCTCCCACTTTTTCCATGACAATCAATCGCTCTGGTCGCTGTCTTGGCCATCAAAAACGGATATAACCTCATCCATGATCTCAAGTCCATATGTCTGGTGAGTAATCATTACGAAAGTTATCTCGGTAGCCTTGCTTGTCATCCATTGCAGAATCCGGTCCTGAGTATTGCGATCAAGGTTGTTGAACGGCTCATCCAGAAACATGATTTCCTTGTTCTGGGCCATCGCACGAGCCAGAATCAATCGTTGTCTCTCTCCCCCACTCAAGACGACAGCGTTTTCTCCCAAGTCCTTTTCGATATCGTATTGCTCCGGGGAAAGGCCGACGAGATTGAGGATCTTATTCAACTCAACATCGCTGATGGCCGGATTGGCCAGCTGAATATTATCCTTCATTGAACCTTCAAACACAAAACTCCGTTGTGAAACGTAGCAGACATTTTCAAGCAGTACGCTTTGTTTAGTCTCACAGACATCATATCCTCGAAGGAACACCTGCCCCTTTGGAATCGATTGGAAACCGGTAAGAATATCCAACAGGGTGGATTTGCCTGATCCAACCGGTCCGACCCATCCGTAAGTCTTCCCTTTCTCCAGGTTAAGATTCAGGTTTTTAAAAAGGGGTTCACTATTCCCAGGCCAAGTCCAGGTCAGGTTTTTAATCCTCAAAAATTTGTCAGTTTCTGGCAGCCCCGGTGAAGATTTTTTGACTTGTGTCGCCGGCTGAGAGATAAAATTCAGTATGCGGTGATAAGCGGCGGCGGATTCTTTGGCACCCCCCATGATGAAAGGTATGGAATTAAGCAATTCTGTAAAACTCATGATTCCAAAAACAACTAGAGCCAGGCTTTCACCACCCAAGTTCCCCTGGTTAAACAACGTCACCCCCCACATCAAATAAATCAAAACAAGTGATACCCCTCGTAACAGGGCTATTCGCCACTGAGATACGGTATTTTTTGATATCTCTTCTTCAGCTGAATGAATTAAACGCTGTGAAAACCTTGAGTCATGGTCGAAAACAGCTGCGTCCTTCAATCCATGCGCATAATCCAGCACCTGCTTTTCAATTTCTGTCGATCCTGAAAGCTCAGGGAGTTGGGTGTAAAATAACCACGGCAGAACCACAATTAGCCATAAAAGCGCGATGAAAAACCATCTGGGTGAGATAGAACTGAAAGGCGGGATAAATGGTAAGATGATGACAACGATAGTCGCTGCAAACAGAGGCCAGGCGATTTTTGGACCAAACGTGTCAAGTGTTTCCAGATCAGAATCCATAGCTCGAAGCACCTCACCTGAATGCAATTGACGAAGGGTCCGAGAATCCAGTTCGCCAAGCTTATCAAATAAGTACAAGCGGATTTTTTTAAAAAATAACAAGGCGGTATAATGGGTTGACAATCGCTCGACATATCTAAAGACGGGTCTGGCCAAACCAAAAAAGCGAACACCAGCGATGATGACATGTAAAGATGAAATGGGTGTCTGAAGGGCGCACCTTGCCAATAGTACTGCGCTCATCACCATCAATCCCATTTGGCTGAAATGCGCTGCCAAGGTGAGTGATGCAGCAAAAAAAATGGTCGTGCCTAGTCTGAGAGAGCGTTTTGGAGTTGTTTTAGCCTCGAATTTCAGTGGATTATCCGGCGCTGTTTCGAGAGGAGAGGTGTCAAACAGAAAGCTCCGAACCAGTGGCGCAGCACTTTCAGCTTCCATCACTGTATGCCGTGCGGCGCCAAGTTGCCTGACATAACTGAAAAGCTCGGGGACAAGGATCAGCACCACCAACGCTTTATGATACGAACAAGATCCATCAATGAGACGAATTCCTAGTATAACCGCCACCATGGCGACACTGATGGAAGACATCAACTCCAGGACAAAAGTCGATATAAAAACTGTTTTCAGAACACCCAGCGTTATCTCTCGATACCTGTCCGCTCGCTCCTCTATCGAATTCCTGAAACGATCTACAACCCCCAATTGCCGCATAGTCTCACCACCCGCCATTATTTCAATAAAATGGCGTCTGATAGACCTCAATTCCTGCCACTGCTGGTTTTTCTTTAATCGGGAAAGGTTTCCAGTCAATACCAAAAGAGTAATCGTGGAAATTGCTGCCACCAGCAGGATCAGACCGGAAATCGGGTCGGTATAAAAAACAGCGAGTAATAAAACCGGCGGCACTACCATCGCTTTTTTAAAGGCGGGTAGATAATTGCGGTAGTAGTTACTGATTAAACCGATAGCGCGTGAAAATAACGTGCTGAATGTCTCTCCGTCGATGTTGTTCTGGTTTTCGGATAACCTTGTTACAACATTTTGGCGAATCTCAATATCAAACAACGCCGCTGTGGCTAGAGTGATTCGTTTTTGAAGCAGGTCGGCAACTAACCTTGCGGCCAGACTTATCCCTAAAAATAAAAAAGAATAGCGGGAATCAACGGTTTTTTGAAGAAGTGCTCCGCTTAGGATAAATGAGATGGTGAAAGCAAGCATGATAGTTCCAGCAGCCTCCAGCAGAGACGATATAACAAAAAGTGGTGTCTTTGCACGTCCGATATGAGGAAATGAGTTTAAGACCTGCTTTAATGCGGATTCTCCCATATTAGTGGCAATTATAAGCTGGCAGGTTGAATATTCAGTAATGGCTGGTTTCTGATATCAAGTCTTTGAAAATCGAGGATATGATTCTTTCTCATGCAACATGATCACGGTACCATGATTTATCCTGTTGTTAAAATAGTGACTATCACTGTTTTCCAATCTTGTCAGAGTAGTCGCTCCTGAAGCGGTTGTCCAATTACGATATATAACTGTTTTAACTTCGTTCTTAACTGGATCGAGCATACCATCATCATCCAATTTTTTCATCCTGATAAAAGATCGGTCTTTCGAGCAATAGCTCTTTTGGTCATACAGGAAGCACAGATACACCTTTTTTTGCAGGAAAATGACAGGAACTGCTCGTTACCGCAATTAGGGCAGCGAATTATGGCGAAGGCTTTTTGAATGGAGCGGGAAACGAGACTCGAACTCGCGGCCCTCAACTTGGAAGATTTGAGGGTGTTTTTTGACCCTATTGCTTAAAAACTTTAAAACTAGCACTATCAAAACTTTGATAGGAATTTAAAAACCTTGTAGATCCCTCCAGCCCACAATAGTCATTGGAATGAAGACCTCTCCGGTCCCTATCCATTACAAAACTTCGATGGCAATTACGGGTTTACTTTCCTAGTACCCTATCGGAAGATAAAGGCAGCTCCAGCATAATAGCCATTGTCGTTATTGTTGAGATACGCCCCAGCCAGGATATTCCCCCCATACACGGATAAAGCAGTTCCAAATTGGTCATTGGCCAAACCGCCGTCAGCAACGATTTTTGACTGCGGCTCCCAGGTCCCTGCATTCAACTTAAACAAGTATACCGCACCGGCATTTGATCCGTTGGCATTATCCTCGTAGCGGGCACCAACCGCGATATAGTCTTCGTAAATCCCTACCGACTGTCCAAACTGATCGTTAGCCATACCATCACTGGCCGTCAACTTAGAATGACGACTCCAGGTATCCAAACCACTGTCCCGCTCAATGACCACCGCCGCACCCGCAGCTGCAGCGACGTCATCATCCAGCATCATCCCGGCAACGGCATAATCACCATGAATACTGACCACAGTACCCAAACGATCCTCTGCTACTGGAGTGGCAGCAACCACTTTGCTGACCTCTGTCCAGGTGTCAAGACCGGTATTCCGCTTGAAAATATATACAGACCCGCTATTAAGGGCTGTATCGTCGTCAAATGGCGCTCCAATAATTATGAAATCACCACTTATATCGACCGTATAACCAAACTGATCACTGGCGGCACCGTCCGATGCCAGAAGCTTATCAACCTGGAACCAGCTGCCACTGACGGTATTGCGCTTGAAAACAAAAACCGCACCCGAGGCACTACCGTTATCGTCTTTGCCGGTTGCTCCAACCACCGCATAGTCACCCTCAAGTGATACCGAAAATCCCAGGTAATCACTGGAGACACTTCCCGCTGCCGTTGCTTTCATCTGGAAATCCCAGGTATCTCCGTTCCGGCGATAAAAGTATACCGCACCGCCGTTCGTTCCAGCTTCGTCATCATAACGAGATCCAATGGCAATGTTATCCCCATCAACAGCCACTGCCAGTCCATAGATATCACTGGCGCCAGCATCATGGGCAACCAGTTTCTGGGTTTGAGCCCAACTGCCGTCCGCCGGATTGCGCTGGTAGACATAGGCTGATCCCGATGAAAGACCTGTATCATCAGAATTTGGAGCCCCAACAACAGCAATATCTTTGCCCAAAGAGACGGCACTTCCGAATCGATCATCATCCATTCCGTCATCGGCAATCACCGTCGCAGTCTGAACACCCTTCATATCATTATCATAATTGTACAACAGAATATCCACCGGGTCGAAACCATCGTAATCCGGATCATCACTGACTGCCGGCTGGAAATTTATGGAGTAGGCAATACTCCCGTCAAAATCTAAATCATCATCATCAACACCTGTCAGGGTCACGGTCTGGGGTGTCGACCAATCAGAGGGGGTAAAAGTCAATGCGGTGGGTGAAACGGTTCCCTCGGTTGTATCCGAACTACCCAGTGTCAGGAAAACATCGTCCGTAGGCACGCTACTCAGGTATACAGTGAATGTATGCACCTCAGCTGCTTCAGTTGTATTCTCGGGGGTGTAGTCAACCACCACATTGACTGGTGCTGTGGTGAATGAGAAGTCGTGTGCATAAATCAGGTTCTGCCCTGGAGCACTGGTAATACCTGTACCCAAAGAAACGGTATATGCAGTACTGATCTCAAATCGCGAATCCGGAGTAAACTCAACAACTGATCCATCTATCCCTATCGATCCAGTAATTGCGGTTCCACCTTCATTCACAACTTGAAAATTGTCCGAACTAAAGCTTTGAGGATCCATCTCCTCGCTGAAAGTGATTTTTACTGTACGATCTACCCCAATATGAACCGCATCATCCAACGGACTGTTTGATTCCACTATCGGAACCGTGACATGGTCGCCAGTTGTAAACCCGTTGGGTGTTACATACTCGTTAAGAATGGCAATATTGTTCAAGCTTTTTATGTCGGTGGTAAGTTTGACCTTGTAATTGGTCTGTGCGGATAACAGGTCTGTTGGTTTCAACTGGTACTGATACCGGCTATCACTTGTCATCGAATCCGAGTTGGTTGCAACAGCTGTCAAGGATTGGCAGGTTTGGAAGTTGTCCGATGAAACCTGAACCGACCCACTGCATTCCTGATCCTGCTCGTTTGTACTCAGGCTCGATTCGTTGATTTGCATGCTGAACTCAACAACAATTGAGCTGTTTAAAGGGACGTCAGAGCTGGCGTCGTCAGGTAGTACATCCAAAACACTGGGAACAATAATCTGGTTGTTCACAATCTTGGTCTCCTCATCCCCTGCACCGCACGATGCTGCCATAAAAATGATAGACAGCAGAGCGAGCAACCGAAATACATTTATCTGTTTCACCTGTTTTCCTTTCATACTTCCTCATCCGTAATGAGGTTGTTTTATTAAACGATTGAATCGCTAAAGCAAAATTTATTACACATATAAAATGCATAATATGGACCCATCTATTTGGGATCTTCAACTTACTCCGTAACTAATTGTTATTTTGTTCTGTTTATCCAACCACAACCATACGTTCCCCCTTGTGAAGGGGGGCAGTAAAAATGGATGATCCAACGCCTCCTGTAAAAAAGTAAACCAGGACATATTGTTTATAAAATCCCTGGCCAGATTATATTGAACCCTTAGAATTTAGGCAGACGACAAAGATAATAGAGTTACGGAAAGGGAGGGAATGAAGGCGCTCCGCCCGACAACAGATGATGAAATTGCTAGCATGGTAAGAGTCCTTCATCAGGCCGTGGAAGAGGGGGCTTTTTGAATGACCACAGGCCTGGAGTATCGCCCGGACAAAACCAGTTATCCATATTCAGACCGATTTATAAAATTGTCATTTTTCTTGTTTATACCGGTGCCAAGCTTTCGGAAGTATTGCCTGCAGAGTGGCCTATTTTGATCTGGAAAATGGAATTTGGCATGTCCGTAATAAGCCTGAATGTTTCAAGCGGGAAATGAGACTCGAACTCGCGACCCTCGGCTTGGAAGGCAATAGAGATGATCTTGAAATAGGCGATCTGGTGACGGTTAAAACCATCGGCCAAAATGAATTCTCGCTTATCGGTGAACTGGTCACATAATCCCTTCTAACTGGCTTTCCTGTTAACAAACGTTTTCTGTTAAAGCAATCGACGAATGGTGGAAATCAGGTTCTGAATTTTAATCGGTTTTTGAAGAAAGCTTCGGATGCCATATTTCTCAATCTCTTGTTCTGAAATGGATTCGCTAAAACCTGTAGCAAGGACAATTGGGATATTCGGTTTGATATTCAATAATGCCTGTGACAGCTGGATACCTGTGAGTCCTGGCATCAGTTGATCTGTAAAGACAAGGTTATATCGAGAGGGGTCAGCCTGGAATTTTTCAAGAGCCTGTTCTCCTTGGCAGCAAGTGGTTACTTGGTACCCTGACTTTGTTAATGCCGTTTCATATAAATTGATCAGGTCAGTTTCATCATCAACTACCAGAATATGCCCCTTTCCTCGTTCAATATTGTTACTGGTTTCTTTTATTATTTCGGGTACAACCGGCGTGTCAATCACAGGAAATAATATGGAAAATGCTGTCCCTTTTCCAACATCGCTCTCAACTGTGATAATCCCGCTATGTCCAGTAACAATACCGTGGACCACAGCCAAGCCCAAGCCTGTTCCGTCTCCCACTTGTTTTGTCGTAAAAAACGGGTCAAATATATGTTCCTGGTCTTGGGGTGATATCCCATGGCCTGTATCTTTAATCAACAATTTTAAATAGTTGCCACTGATAATCCCGAGTTTTCTGGCTTTTTCCTGATTCAGGAACTCTTCTTTAAGAGAAATCTCAAGGGTACCCCTTTGTTCACCCATAGCATGCTGGGCATTAACACAGAGATTAATGACAATTTGCTGGATTTGGGAGGAATCCGCCAGAATTGGGTGACAAATCGGTTGTATATTTGAATGAATAGCGATCGATGTTGATATCGTCGCCTGAACCAGTTTTATTGTCTCCCTGAGTATCAGTGTCAGGTCGGTTGGTACGAGGTGCAGATCCTGGGAGCGACTGAAAAGTAAGATCTGCTGGATTAAATCAGACGCCCGATTCCCAGCCTGCATAACCGTCTCCAGCGCTAAGTGCTCTTCACCTCCCTCAATTGCATCCAGGGACAGGAGTTCAATATGTCCCAGCATTATCGCAAGAATATTATTAAAATCATGTGCGATACCCCCTGCAAGCCTGCCCAGAGATTCCAGCCGTTGGGTTTGGCGGAGCTGAGTTTCCAGAACTCGCTGTTTTTCCTCAGATCGCTTTCGTTCGATGATTTCCTGACGTAAAACTTCTTCAATCTTTTTATAGGGAGTGATATCACGGGCAGTCGTGATGACGGCGTTTACATTGTTTTGTTCGGAAAATTCAGGAAAGAGGAGCCAGTCAATCCAGGTATCATTTGGCAACTTAAATTCAACTCGATGGGCACTTTTAGTATCAAATACCTGCTGAATTCCCTTTTCCCAAGTTTCAATTAACTCAGGAGAGAACCCAAGTTCTTTATGTGTTTTGCCAATAAAGTTCTGGGGAGGGATGCCGGTCTGGGATTCCACCATCGGATTCACGTAAAGGTGTCTGAATTGCCGATCGAATCTCATAATCACATCCGGAGAATTGTGGGCCAAAGCCCTGAATGTTTCCTCGCTCTCTCGGATAGCATTCTCCACCTTTTTTCGTTCGCCCATCTCCTGTTGAAGTTGAATATTCAGCTGCTGGGTTTGGACCACAGCTTTTGAAAGCTCAGCTGTGCGCTGCGCAACCAGCTCTTCCAAGTGATCACGATGCTGCTGTAATTCCTCCTTTATGCGACTGCGTTCTAGTAGGAGTCGGGACAGAGATTCTGTTTCTTTCAGCCGTGCAATCCCAGCTTTTTCTGCAAAATCCTGGTAATAAAAGGCTCGGCGTTCAGCGTCTTGCAGGCGCTTCTCTAGTTCAACACTGGATGTCTTTGAGCTCTCCTTTGCTTTATTCATGCTGTTATTCCCCTGCAATCACGACCAATACGCCGGTCCAATCCAGACCCCGGCTTTTCCCTAAAAAAGGGGCTACTTCAACTCCTGAGTAAAACCCCAGAAGCGGCGTATTCTGGCTTTTAAATACGGACATCACTTCTGTTGCTTCTTCAGTCAGGGTTTCTGATGATAGCGCGTTTCTTCCGGCGCAATCTATATAAAGCCCAAATAGCGGTCTCCTGCCATCGGTTTTAATGCGGTCCATGATTTCTGATGTATTTCTGCGTGTAGATTTAATTATTTCATTTGCATCTCTGAGCATAAATTGAACTTCCATGCCATTCTCCAGATCCGGTTCGAAAATCACAATTCCATCTCTGTCTGGTAGAACGCCGGCAATTAATCTGTTCACATATTGAGCTTCTTTAAATGACGAATATTTTTCCCCCATATTCACGCCGATTGCCAGTCTATTGACAGGCATCTGTTTTTGCCAGTCCTGATTTCCATACATTGCATCAATAATCTCGACAATAGGCTGGTTATCAAGTTCGTAAATAGTGTCTCCTTCCATTCGTGTAATGGTATGATAAACACCATCCATCAGGGTACATCCATGCATAATTTGGTAATAGGGTTCAATCTCCCCTCCAAGTATGGCTCCGACGACACTTTGGTTGTCTACATGAGTCCCGCAAAACTGATGAGTGCGCCCAAAGGCGAAATCTCCGAGCAGTCCAGCGCCTATGACAGGAATGTCCCCTCCCAATCCCGACTCAATCCCTCTAATTAAAGGAGGGGATGCATTCAAAACCGGAGGGGAGTTTTCAGTTGCAGGCGTTTTAACTGAATCATAAAACATTAATAGCATTTTATCATCAGGACGCCGGGAAAGAAGGTTGGCAAGGGATTTACCGGCTTCCAGTTCATTCTTGTCCAACTCATTGACGGCTTTATAGCTGCAATGGAGGGTATCACTTTGAAGAATCGCAATACCGGCAGGATGACCTTCATATGACAAATCGGTTTGTGTAATAATACCGATTGCGGACCCCCCAATGATAGGTGTTTGTGCTCCGAGGACTGACTGCAGCCCTTCAAAGAACCCTTCAGCAACCACAAGACCACTGCAAAATGCGATAACGAGGTCTGGTCTGTCTATTTTGCCATCAAGCAGCGCTGCTTCAGCGCACAAAATTCCTGATTCCCGTGCGTTTCCGATATTTTGAAATCCGATTCCGACACGCATGTTTATTCTCCTGGTAATTTAGAATGTCTTGTAACGCTATTTCTTTCAGTTTTATGATTGAAGGATTTTCAAAATGGATGATCTATCTCAGATTAAGCATCTTCTGTACGGCGTTCTCAACGTATGTATATGTAATCTAGAATGATGTTGTCAAGGAAAGTGACAGAATTGATGTAGAAAGGATTGGAAGGAAAATTTAGTGGTGATGTAGATTTTACACGCAGGTTAGATGCATTGGAATGTTACCCTGAACTATTCTCCTATAATTTTGACTAGCGGCCTGTCTGCTTGACAGGTTGGTTTATTGAATATCTATTCTATCGCGCTACTATGTTGATCTCACTTTTCCGTGGCTATGAAACATCCACAGTAGTGAACCCATTGTTAAGCTCTATTTGGTGGAAAATTTACAAATCAAAGATTTTAGAACTTTTTTGAACTGTATGCTTGCATTAAGGTTTGGGTTTAGTCCGAAAGAGTCTGGTAGTTATAACGGCAATAGTAAGGAAGTAAATGAAAACCGCCGCAGTTGAACCAACAGGCCGCGGGTACCCACTTGCCTTCGGCATTGATGTCAACTGCATCAAACTCTGTTCCTGCATGCAGCTGTCTATTTTCAGTTTTCTTTTTAATCAGTGCCATTTCTATCTTTTTTGATTTTTTAACTGCTTTGGCCAGGTTGTCCCAAATGTCAATTTCTTCTAGACTGAATCAGACGTCCTCCGCTACACGCCCAGCCCCACCAGCGAATCCGGTTTTGCAGGCGGTTTTTTGTCGGAATAACGTATCAGGTTTATGCTTTCGGTTGGACAAATAGAAACACAATTTCCGCAGCCGATACAATACGCTTGATTAACTTCGGCAACATCATCGTTGACTGTAATGGCTTTGAGCTGGCAGATTTCCTCACAATCACCACAAATACTGCAGCTATCAGGATCGACTTCTGCGACGAAATTAGAATTAGCGACCAGCTGTAGTCCCCGATGCTGAATCATTGGTTTTAGCAAATGACAACAACAACCACAGCAGTTGCAAAGTACGTGATTTAGACCGAGAAAGTTATTTATATTGTGGACCAATCCCTGTTCCTCACAGGTTTTCAACAGTTGCAGGATTCCTTCTTTTGAGTAACGCCTGGCAAATCCACGATCAATCATATAATCAGCGACCTTGCCGAAATAGATGCAAGCGTCCATGGCTACGTTCTCAATTTTGCATGGGTTGCCATCAGCTTCTGCTTGAAATCGGCAGGCACAACGTCCAGCAGCATAAGAATCATCGTTCTCCAATAGCCTGGAAATTTGCTCCCAGTCGGCCACACCCGAATCAGACGGCAGCAGTTCTTCAACGGCTAAAGTTCGCAACCCGGGGTTGCCGATCCTGGTGTTAGCACGTTCCGGTTCCTGGTATAAGGGAGTAGCCATCTTGGTAATCGCATGATTCATCCTCGAAGCGAGCTTGACGGTTTCAATATTGCCTTTCATGGATTGAAATTCGACCAGTCCGGGGACTATGGGAACAAGTGAGTACTCCTTGTCTCCCTGCTCTGTCATTGCGACAAAAATTTGCCCCTCATCGGCCATGGATTCCAGCTGATTTTCTAATTCAGTTTCATCCTGATTCATTAGTTTGGACAGGTTTTGCAACGTGTGAGCCCCAACTGGAAATTGAGATGCAAACTCAGCCTGTTCTACCGTGAACAACGCCTTTAGAAAATCGAATACCTCTTCAATTGCCGGAAAACGTTGTGCATTGTGATTCAGGCGCTTTCGTAATCTAACATATAAGTCATCATTCATTGGATCGAATAATTTTAGATTAATTGGTTGCTCTCGATTTAAATTTCTTTATGATCATCTGCTAACCATCACTGAAGTGAAGAATATCTCGAAGAGCTGAAAAGCGAATATTATGAATAGTGTGGCAGAGACAGCATTACCTCCCTGCAGCAACGGATAACCCTTGAAGGGTTCCCAACAGAAAGGTTATAAGACTCCTGTAATCATACTGAAAGAAAACTAAACTGCAAATCCAGCAGATTTAGCACCGGATTTGCAGTTCGGCATCGTCAGTTTATTTCGTACCAAATACGGTTGACTCGCTACGGAATAATAGATCAGGAGACCTGAAAACAGATTAAGGTTTTTCGAATCAGTACGTCAATGAAATCATCTTTCCCGGAACCGGAGAGACCCATCGTTTGTTCTTGACCTGATAAAGAACGGATTCGTTTGATCCCTGATGTTTAGTTGGGCTGAAGCCGATCAGGAATTCTTTCTTGAATGGATGGGGATGGTTTTTAATGCTTTCCAAACCCGAAAGCAGTGAATCCGTTGTCAGGTTTCTACCTGCGTTTTTCAGGCCTTCGACGACTACGTCGGCGTACGCGTAGCCCGCCTGTGACATCGCATTTGGATAATGTCCAAATTTCGTCTTAAAGCGTTCAAATATTTTTTTGCCGCTTCCTGTTACCATATCAGAATACAAATACGGTAAGGAAGTCACACCGTAAAGTCCTTCTACTGCGGCCCCCCCCCCCTTTCTGCCGTAACCCCGCTGGTGCCTGCGGTAAAGGTGACGAAGTCCACCTTCCAGCCCATTTTCCGAGCAGTTGCCATTGGAATTATCGTATCGCGGATGACGGTTCCCATAAAGATAATATCACAGCGCTGGAAGAACTAAACAGCGACTTGTGTAAACAGATACGAGATGGAAAAGTAGATCTTAAAGATGAACAACTGGTTACACATCTGCACAAAACCGTTATGGGGAGACTTTCAATAGACAATCCAAACTATTCAGCCTACAAAAAAGCTGTTGAGAGCCATATTTGAACCAACCTAAATTCATACATAAAGTTAGTAAGATGAGATGATAGGAATTTGGTTTTTGCGTGTCAAGTGGATTTGGGTCAGATGTCCAAAGTTGTCATCAATATTGAGACGATTTGGAGTGGGCTTAGATCTTAGAGTAGATTGCAGGGGTGTTGTCAGGCAAGAATCGTTTTTCTCCACCAGTTTTTCCCAAATTCGAATCAAAATCGTTTGGTCCTCGCGATCACACTCATGACACGGGAAGCTAACCTGCAAAATCCGGTTGATCGGGATAATCCCATCCAAGTGTTTCCCATTAGCGTAAAGGAACCACGTTGCGTAAGGCATCTTCTATGGGAATCCACACACTTGCGATGCGTGCCAGCGGACCAAAGATCACTGTCTTTCTGGGTGTTGTTCTGGCAATTGTTATTTCCATGGGCAGCCTCATATATCTTATCGAGGGCCCACCAAACGGATTTACCAGTATTCCGCGCAGCATCTACTGGGCAATTGTCACGATTACGACTGTCGGATATGGTGACAAAGCTCCCAGGACTTTCTTCGGTCAGTTCCTCGCCTCTTTTCTAATGATTTTCGGTTATGCAATTATCGCCATACCAACAGGCATTGTTACGGTTGAACTTGCACAGGCCTTAAATTTGCCGATGGTATCATCACCATGCAGGGTTTGCGGAACCAAGCAACATCTAGCCGATGCCCAATTCTGCCGTTCATGCGGCACACAGATATCAACAGAAAGAAACAATAAATGAGCAGGCTATAAACTCCGTTTTTTCAGTGTTTTGCTTATTTCGACTGCATTTGATGTTAAATGCTACTTCAAGGCATACCGCTGACTACAGGGGATTCGACGAAAGGACAGTAAAAAATCTTGAATTTATGTATAGGCAAATAGTCGGTAATACTAATAAAACTTGATTTACCGATAAACGTTTTCGATTTATTTCAGTCAGGTTTCAGTCAGGTTTCAGTCAGGTTTCAGTCAGGTTTCAGTCAGGTTTCAGTCAGGTTTCAGTCAGGTTTGAATTCAGGAATTTGCTAAATATCTGGGCTTTTTTGGCGCTTTAAAGCTGGTAGAAATAGACCGTCTATTCCTGAAATGTTTGATAAAATATTAATTCAGGTTTGATCAGGTTTCAATGAGGCTTGGGGTTTTTCGGGGTGTCGATGGGGTTGTAAGTCTTTATTGTCGTTGAATGGAGCGGGAAACGAGACTCGAACTCGCGACCCTCAGCTTGGAAGGCTGATGCTCTAAGCCAACTGAGCTACTCCCGCTCATTCAGCGACTTGATGGGTGGCTGGGCCGGCAGGGATCGAACCTGCGAATGACGGGATCAAAACCCGCTGCCTTACCGCTTGGCCACGGCCCAACAACCTATCAAGCTTTAAATTTAATAAAAATTGCCCTGTCCGTCAACCGCTTTCTTTTAAAAAAGTGACTGGTGGAGAGGTTTTCTAGTAGCCGCATTATTTTAGCTTACATTTAGAGTTCTTCGAGATTCATTAAATTCAGGAAATTGAGGATTTTGGGTCTGGCCGAAGGCAATTCTGTGCGATAATCGATGTTACTCCTGGCCCAATATACGGGGTTTGCAAGACAAATAGGATAGTTATTTGTGTAACCGATGTAATTCATCTGGAGCTGGAGAAACGAGGCTCACAGTTCCGATCCCGAGGGGATGAGATAGCTGTAGTTGACAATTCCCCTCCAGTTGACAAAAAAAAGCCGAGTCAACTGGGTCGGGATTCTTTACTGTTGTATATAGAAGTGTTTAAACGCTATACTTTGCTCTCGCAACATTGTGTTCCATATTTTTCTGACCTAGCAAAGAGCTGTATAAACAGTGTCAAACAATGGGTAACGGAGATGAATTCATGACTGTCGATTACAATACTATGTTCAAAAGATCCATTGAAGATCCGAATGGCTTTTGGGGTGAAGTAGCCGAAAGTTGTCATTGGTTTAAGCGATGGGACAAGGTTCTGGACGATTCCAATAAACCTTTTTTCAGGTGGTTTACAGGGGGGGAAATCAACACATGCTACAATGCCCTGGATCTTCATATTGACAACGGCAGGGGCGATCAGACCGCCCTGGTGTACGACAGTCCCGTAACAGATACCATTAAGGAATACTCATACAGAGAGTTGCGAGATCAGGTGGCCGGTTTTGCTGGTGTATTATCTTCCAAAGGTGTGACGAAGGGGGATCGTGTACTGATATACATGCCCATGATTGCTGAGACTGTCATCGCAGTTCTGGCCTGTGCCCGTATTGGTGCTATTCATTCTGTTGTATTTGGCGGATTTGCTGCCAGGGAGCTGGCTGTTCGAATTGATGATGCCACACCGAAGGTGGTGGTGTCAGCATCCTGCGGTATTGAAGTTGCGAGGGTTATTCCCTATAAACCTTTGTTGGATGAAGCGATCAGGATTTCTTCCCACAAACCTGATACCTGCATCATATATCAACGATCCATGGAGACTGCAGAATTGATTTCTGGGAGGGATATCGACTGGGCCGAGGCAATGGTCTCAGCAAAACATCATGAGTGTGTTCCCATGGCTGCCACAGATCCGGCTTATATCCTGTATACATCTGGAACAACAGGCGTGCCGAAAGGTGTAGTTCGTGATATCGGCGGGCATATTGTAGCGTTGAAATGGTCTATGAAGGGCGTTTATGACGTCAATCCCGGTGATGTGTATTGGGCGGCTTCCGATATTGGATGGGTGGTGGGTCATTCCTATATTATTTACGCACCGCTGTTTCAAGGCTGTACGACTGTTCTGTACGAGGGAAAGCCGGTAGGTACGCCAGATGCAGGTGCTTTCTGGCGGGTTATTTCCGATCACGGGGTTAAAACATTGTTTACAGCCCCAACAGCGTTCCGGGCCATTAAGCGGGAAGACCCCAGTGGTGAATTGATCGGGAACTATGATCTGTCGAGTTTTAAATCTCTGTTTCTGGCAGGAGAACGAACCGATCCTGACACCTTGAAGTGGGCGGAAGCCAAGCTGGGGGTTCCAGTCATTGATCACTGGTGGCAGACAGAAACGGGCTGGGCTATCGCCTCAAACTGCATGGGCGTAGAAAAACTCAAGGTGAAAGAGGGCTCCCCGACCAAGCCTGTCCCCGGTTGGAAACTGCAAGTTGTCGATATAGATACAAAACCTGTTCCGGCGGGCGAGATTGGTGCCCTGGTCATCCAATTGCCCCTTCCGCCTGGTTCGCTGCCCACGTTGTGGAAAAATGATGAGGGTTATAAGAAAACCTACCTGGATGAATTCCCGGGATATTACAAGACAGCAGATGCCGGGTACATTGATGCAGAAGGTTATGTATTTGTGATGAGCCGAACCGACGACATCATTAATGTTGCCGGCCACCGGTTGTCAACAGGTGGTATGGAAGAGGTGCTGTCAGATCACCCGGATGTTGCTGAAGCTGCAGTCCTGGGTGTGGATGATTCCTTGAAGGGGCAGGTTCCGGTCGGGTTTCTCGTTTTAAATGCCGGTGTCACACGAGATCATGGTGACATTGTCAGTGAAGTAATCAAAATGGTCAGGGAACGCATCGGCCCGGTTGCCGCTTTCAAGACGGCAACAGTAGTGCAAAGGCTGCCCAAGACGCGTTCGGGAAAGATTCTGAGGGGAACCATCCGGAAAATCGCTAACAACCAGGAATATAAAACCCCAGCAACTATTGATGATCCAGCAATTCTTGAGGAGATGACAGATGCCTTGATTAAAATCGGCTACGCAGCAGGGAGGAAATGACCCATTAAGCCGCCACTTTTTCCCCTGATTTCATCTGTAGCCCCATAGCTCTCATTTCAGGTCTCAGGGCGACAGAGAGGTTGATGATGGTTAGGCAGATACCAGCACCGAGGAACAACCCTTCAACACTAACTTTAATCAGTGCCCCGCAAAGCGCCTGAGAAATGGGGACCAGACCCACGGACGCAAATCCCATGGTGCTGATTACCCTGCCCAGCAGGACGTTGGGGGTTCTGATCTGAATCCAGGTATTGAACTGGATGACCACATATCCCTGAGCGGCACCCATCAGCATGACAATAAAAGCGGTTGACCAGGTGCCGGGCATAAACCCCATGAGCATCAATTCCAGTCCAGAAGAGCTTAGCACCACCATCAGGAGGGTTCCCATCCGCTCCGGCCGCACCGAAGGCAAAAAACCAGCCCCCAGAATTCCCAGCAGCATTCCCGCTCCCAGTCCGGACATAATGATGCCGAATGCAGCTGCCCCTTCAGGAAAGCGTGAGTTTGCCATGACCGGTATGCCAACGAGAAGCGGACCCTCCACCAGAAAGTGACTGACAGAGGTCACCAGCAGCAGCAAACGCATGGTCTTATCTTTCAGCACATATGACATTCCCTGCTTGAAAAACGAATAGGCATTTAATACGTCGACATTTTCGGAATCTGCAGTTGAAGCCTCAGGAATCCGGATCATTGCGAACATAATGATGGAGAGTACAAAACCTGCCGCATTGCAGCCAAAGGCCGCGGCAATACCTTGAGTCCCGGCAATCTCCCCGCTGAGGGGTGCCGCTTCAGTGGAGACCGAGAACAAGGCTATCAAAGCTCCCGCAAGAGCCGGTCCTGCTGCAATGCTCAGTTGAGCTGTTCCCTGAATGATGGAGTTTGCAGCCAGAAGATGTTTGTCTTCCACAATGTGCGGAATCATTGCTGACTGAGCAGGGTATAGAAATGCGTCTGCAAACCCGAAACCCAGTGCCAGCGCATACAAAATCCAGATATGAATCCAGCCGTACATGACCAGGATAGTCAATGTCGCAACAATCAATAAACGCACTGTATTTGACGCAATCAGTACAATCTTCGGGGAAAAACGGTCAATAAGTGTGCCGCTTACCAGCATGAAAAGTGCACGGGGGACACCTGCTAATGCCAGAACGGTTCCCATTTGGAACGGATCTCCAGTCAATTTCAGGACCAACCATGGCAACGCTATCATGTAGAACTGAGAGCCGAGAACCGAAAAAGTCTCTCCTATCCATAAAAGCCTCAGGTTAGGCAGTGACAGCACCACCCGCATGGGGTGCCTTCGGGTATCCTGGTCAGATTGTGGTGCGTTGGGGTCTTGCGTCATTGGATTCAAAGAATTAGAGTATTTCGTAGATATCGATGCACTATTTGGGCTGTTGCCTGTATATGGTATACCTCATGGCTGTTATTGATTTGCTTTCCTGGGCGGAGGGGAAAGGGTCACTCAAGGTTTAGGGACTTTAACCTTAGTTTGAGGTATGGTATCGTGTCCCTGACATTTCTTCTTTTAATTGAGTATCAATCGACAAAATGTCATCTATTTTATCGGCGGCATATTGATCTGCTGTTTCTGGGTGATACAGTACCTGCTGGATCATTTCTTTTCCCTCCGATGGTTTCAGGTCTCCTTTTTTGACAACGGCTCGGATGGCTTTTTCCAGTCCATCAACATGAGTCACCTCGTCAGCAAACTGGTCTCTAAAATGTAAATCGGCCCCTCCTTCAAATCTTACGGGTACTTTGAGATAGATGACTCGTTTCAGGAACCGGAGTCGAAATTCAGCACCAACCGACCCGAAATCTGTGATAAGCGCGGTTGACTGGGATCCCATGTCTTGAATACTGGTGAGCGAGTCGATCTTAATATGAGATGACGATCTGGTCAGCTGTTCAATTAACCGGCGAACATTCTGCATTTTTGAGGAAAGGGTTGGATGCAGTTTAATCATAAAGTTTAAATCGGTCATTTTCTTAAAGACATCCAGGATACCTGCTTTTAATGCTGGAAAAATCAGGGCTTCTTCCAGGGAAGGTGCATAAATAACTAGTGGTTGGTCGGCATCAAACTCAGGTGTGAATGGCTGGGTTTGCGACTGGTTTTTCGGATATCCAACCTGATGGATCGAAATCTCCGAATCAATACCTGCTGAAATTTCAGGATAAGTAAATGGGGGGCGGGTGGGGAGAAAAACATGGTTGTAAGAAATTTTTTTAGGAAGTGTGTCTTTTGCTTTGGGGACACAATAGTGAGGCAGGTAAATCCTGTTTTTACACGTGAACAATTCCTTGCGAATGGTTTCTGACGTAATGATAAGATCGGGCGCGGGGAAACGAGTATATAGACCAATTTCTTGATCCGAAAAAATTGCGGAAGTGCTAATTTTATGTATACTAAAACGTTGTAGGATTTTCTGGTGATATTCCCAATAGGCGTATCGATTGCCAACATTTCTGAGTGTTGACCCAAAATCGATGCAGAAAATGGCATATTTATCTGGAAACCGTTTGATTAAGGCCCGATAAATGGGCAGGAACCAATCTAGAAAGTGGTATTCTCGAAAGGTAAAATAGATGATTTTCTGTTGATCTGTGATACCATCAATACGGATCTGTTTTTCCTTGCTTAGGGCAGTATTCGCATTATGTAGAACTTCGATCCAAGAAACGCCATCAAAAATCCATCTTTGAGCCAGATTTTCAAGGATTTTAAGGCGAAGATCGGCGATTTTTTTAAAGATCTTTAACCAACTGTATAATAGCGTCTGAAATAACCTTATCCCAGTAATCCCAGCCTTCATCAGTCACTCCTTTGTGAAAACAATGCTCCTGTAAGAGCGGGTTTCCCGGTCAGATTGTGGAGCGTTGGGGTCTTGCGCCATTGGATTCAAAGAATTAGAGTATTTCGTAGATATCGATGCACTATTTGGGCTGTTGCCTGTATATGGTATGTCTCATGGCTGATATCGATTTGGCAAGTATCCGGATCACCTGGACAGTTTAGTAGGGAAATTAAGACGATGATGATTTGTATTCAAAAACTGGTTTTGTTTCTGGCTGTGTTGCTGGTTATAGTGTCGACAGGTGTGGCGGAGGTTAAACTGGATCTTCAGGTCTCCGACTCGAGCCTGGAACTGGGGGATGAAATGACGGTTCAGCTGAAGGCTGATGGGGCTGAAGACGGAGCAACTCTAATCCTGCCTAATATAGATGGACTCTCTTTCAGGCAGTTAGGACGTCCAAGTTCTTCCAGTCAGACCATTATTGTTAACGGCAAAATCAACCGGTTCAGTGGCTTGATTTTCAGTATTGGAATTGGTGCCGATAAAAAGGGATTCTATAACATCCCGGGAATTGGCATTCGGCATCAGAACCAGGAGTACACCAGCAAACCATTTAGTTTAAGGGTGGTCTCTCCTAATGTTCAATCGAGTATGAAGGTGACTCTGGCAGCCTCCAGGAAGCAGTTGTTTCCGGATGAACCGCTGATCATCACCCTGAAATGGTATCTTCAAGACAGTGTGCAGGACTACACCTTTCGCTTTCCCCTGCTTGCGGAGAAAGATCACCTGCAGTTGAAGTTGGCCTCTGAAAAGGGAACAGGCGCTACCCGGGAATTGACGGTCAGCGGTTATACCGTTCCGTTTCAGCAAGGTGTTGAGTCAGTTGCCGGTGAACAGTATACCGTTTACCAGACAGCACTTCAGATCTTTCCGTCAGAAGCTGGAACTCTGCATATACCTGCTGCCAGCGTCAAAGCGATGGTCAAGCGGGGGACTGAGTTGAAGAGGGACTTTTTTGACAGGCTGGTTCGAACCCCAAAGTTGCAACGAATTTTTGCTGTCTCAGATGGGCTGAATGTGATCGTCAAGGAGCTGCCGATTAAAGGACGTCCACCCGATTTTACCGGGGGCATCGGTCAATTTGAGATACAATTAAGCACCGAGCAAACCCGTGTTCGCATCGGGGACCCTGTTGAGTTGTCGATTCGTATCGCCGGCCGCGGTCGCTTTTCTAAGATTCAGCAGCCATTGTTGAATGATATTGCGGAATACAAGGAGAACTTCGTTATTGTGGACAGCCTTCAACCGGGTGATATTCTTGAGGACAGTATTTCGTTCAGGCAGGTGGTTAGAGCCCGCAGCGAGAAGGTGACTCGCATTCCACCGGTCCGGTTTTCATATTTTGATCCTGTTCTGCAGAAGTACATGACCATCACCAGTAACGATATTCCCATCAAGGTCTTGGCGTCCAGGCAGATCACGGCTGCGGATATCATCGTCCCAGATGCAAAAACTGGAGAGGGAAGTCAGACTTTATTGAAACAAAACCGGGGGATATACGGAAACTATATTTTTGAGGATGCCTTGTCCTCACAGGATCAGAATCCTGCCTGGTTAATGTTATTGCTACTTCCTCCTGCGATCTGGCTTGTTGTGTTCATCGTGGTCAGAAGGCGACGACAGTTGAACAATGATCAGGCCCTGGTTCGTTCGCGTGGGGCCAAAAGCAAAAGCAGCCGGCATTTGAAAAAGGCCCGAACGCTGCTGGCAGCAGAGAACAACCTGTTTCTTGCCGAATTGAGCGGAACATTGTCCGGATATATTTCAGACAAGTTCAATCTGGGGGCCGGTGGGGTCACTGCATTTGATGTCCGGCTGTTAATACAAACACACAATCTTTCGGAGTCACTCGCAGAAGAGCTGATCGGTCATTTTGAGCAGTTTGACCGACTGCGATTCAGCAGTCGGGATGTCAGCCTGGAGGAAAGACAATCCATACTGGCTGACGTGGAGCAGAGCCTTAAAACACTGGAAAAACAACTATAGGCCGTTCGTTGCTGCATAATATAGCAGCCGAAGCGCCAGCAGGGTGATGACAACCTGCAGCAAGCGGTAAAAACGCTTTTCCGGTACCCTTCCCAGTAGTTTCTTCCCCGTCCAGATTCCAAGAAACATGGCAGGAACCGCACCCGCCAGAATTGGTAGCCAGGGAGCCAGCAGGAAGCCGGTGGACAGATAAACCAGAATCTTAAAAATGTGGAGCGGAATCTGGCAGGCGGCCTTAGAAGCCACCAGACCCTCTTTCGTGAGCCCGGCCTTCAGAAAAAAGGGTGCAATCAACGGTCCGGTAGCGCCAATAAATAGTGAGAGGAAGGTGGAAACGCCACCAACATAGAAAAAAACGCCGGGTATCCTGGGGACATTTTTCAGTTTCGGCATCCAGGTCATTATCAGAATGGCGATGCCGAGGAAGAGTCGAAAATAGTTCGTTGGTATATCAATAACCACCCTAGACCCAGCAGTTGCACCGATCAAAGCTCCTGAAGCGAACAGTAAAGTGATTCGCCAGTTGATGTGTTTGAAGAACAGGGTTAAGCGGGATAAATTACTGATGAGCTGCAGCGATCCGTGAAAGGGGATCAGGATTGCAGGGGGAAACAAGGGACTCAGAAGTACCAGCAGTAGAAAACCGCCCCCCATTCCGGTCAGTCCAGATACGATGGAACAGAAATAGGCGGCGATGATAATCGGGATTGCATGATCCATTCAGCGTGATTACTCGTTGTCTCTGACACAGAGCACGTGGTGTCGGTGCTTTTTGTAATCCACATTTCCGAGTGGCAGCTTAAACTCAACCATCCAGGCACCAAACTCGTCTTTCTGATAGGTAACAGAGGTCCAGTAATCGGTGAAGGTAAACTCCGGAAGCAGGTGCTTAATATTAAAAAGGGATCTCAACTCATCCTTGAGAGGCAGTCGCCAGTCGTCCCAATCGTGCAGTCTGCTCTTACTGCAGATCCTTTTTGCTTTTTCCCAGGGCGCTCTGCCAAGATCGTTTCGCTGCCAGATCAGTCGTGTGAGCTGATCCAGGATCAGTGTTTCTGAAAGCTGCAGGGTCTCAGCCCGTTTCTGAAGTCTGATCAGCTTGACTTTCGCCAAACCTCGAAACCGATTATCCGGGCTTTTTCTAAGAAAATCCCTGAGGATCTCAATGCTGTTTGTCGCTTCAACAGTTTTCCAGATAACCTCTTCGGCCAGATAGGCGTGCCTGGTACCGGGAAAATTCTGGATGAACTCATTTAGCAACTCTATATCGTTGGAATTTTTCACCAGAAACCAGAGCATGTTCTCAGCTTCGTTCACGAACCGACTGTCGGGGTTTCCCCTGATGTATCTTCTCAACTGATCGATGGTGTTTGATTTCTTAACGACCTGCCACGTGTTTTTTTCTTCGCTCCTCAGGATCTGTGTTTCTGCCTCTTTTCGATAGCGGCTTTTGGGATACTTTTTGATGTATTCCTGAAATAACGGAATATTCTCCTTATTCTTAACCAGCTGCCAGATGGTATCTTCCGCATCTGTAAGATAGGGGCTCTTTGGGTGTCTGCGAACATAGGCCTCAATCTGTTCTATACTCTGTTCAGACTTGACAATGGCCCATTTCTTTTCTCGGACTTTTTTGACCCATGTACCTTTGGGATAGGTTTCTAGATAGACGTCCAGTTCCTGAATGTCCTTGGTATTTTTAATCATTTCCCACAGTTGGCGTTCCTCTTCCCCTGGTCCGGGACCGGCATTTGCAGATGAAAAAACAGCTGCAAGCAAAAGAACTGCAATCATCATGAGACTTTTTTTCATGATCTTTTTACCCCATTAGTGTCATTGCTTCCCCGTGTGAGCAGATTCGCCTGAGCATACGGTTATCGTTTCCGTTTCCCCTGTAAACTAAATCAAGATCAGGTATTTGGCAAGGAGGAAAATGCAGGGAGCCGGGGAACGACGGTCATGCCTTTCAACATGCTGACGGGTTTAATGTTTGCTTTTCTGGTGTGTCTGTGCAGTGGAATGGAGCCAATAGAGCCAGTTGCACGGCGATACAGCCAACCGTCAGGCCGGTCTTTGTTCCGGGAATTTCCTTTGTCAGGTATGGTGCGGTGGGTACTACTTTACCAGGATGTTTTCAGCCATTTTCTGTCCGACAGCAATGCGGGATTCATCCACCTTGATCAGCAGTGGGCCCTGCTTTCCTTTTTGCAGCAGTTGTATCTTTTTCCCCACATGAAGACCCATATCGGCCATTCTACCGACGCTGAAACCCTCTGGTCTTGAGAAGAACCGCTTTTTCCAGCCTTTTTTACGGTTGCAGTGTCTGTTTCTGCAAGCCGTGATCTCTGCTATTTCGCCGAAATCGCCTTCATTAAGTTGATTGAGTGGTACCATGATCGTTCAGCGTCGAAATTCAATCCAGCGGCGCTGTTTCTCCAGCTTTAAAAAAAGGTTTTACAGGATGAGGCTACGGACACTGCGCATTCCCTGCCAAAAAAACTTGTTTATATCGGGTATGCGATAGAATCGGGTTAAGTAGTAGGTAACTATATTTTTAGTATATGCGAAAAGAAAGTTTTGTCAAGGAGGCGTTTGAAATGTTCGGTAATTCAATGTACTACAAAGGCACTGTGTGGATCCTGTTGCAAAATGGTAATGTTTGAAGGGACGTGTGATAACAGAGTTCAATAAAACAGGGTATTTATTATTTTGAATGATCGCCTTCTCTTTTGTTTTTCACCTTGAGTTTAAGCAGTGATTGTGATACTGAATGTTCAAGAGTTACAGCACTGAAGGAATCTGCAGAGTGAGTATTTCTCAAATGTGAGATTTCCAGCCGATGGGTTCAGAAACATAAAACGCGTAAAATCCTTATGATACAAGATGCGCTGAGAGAATTTTCGATGATATTCTGGCGGGCTTTTACAAGACAGAAGCCGAAGTCCGTCATAAGGGTCGAAAAAGAACGGAAGCGAATACTTGAGCCTGAGGAGGATACTAAGAAAGGCGGTTTCCTGGGAAGGGAAAACTTCCAGCAGCAGAAAATCGATCGGCATGTTGAGGTTGTTCTCAATAAATTTGAAGATTTAAGGGACAAGGTTCCATCATCATCTGAATTTCTGGGTGAAGACGTCGATTATCCCAAACGAAAGAAACGTTTATTCAACTTTGCCCGCCCGTTGCCGGACTTGTCTGCATTAAGAGACGAAATTGAGAGCTTTGCAAAAGGTGGCAGCCTTGCTAATCCCCGCAAGAAGATCCGAAAATATCTGAAATATCATCCTTACGATTTCGAGTTGCGGGCGTTAAACGGTATACAGCTGTTTAATGACACCATGCAAAGCGGCCTTGATGAGCGACGTTTGGGCATTATGCAGTCAGCACTGATCGAAGTAGCCCAGGCGATTCACAATGGTGCGCTGAGCATCTATAATGCCAACTGGTTCGTCAAGATTTATATCAAGTACCTTGAATTTCTGCAGCGTAAGATTCTCGCTGAATATAATCAGGTCAGTAACAATTATCACTGGCAGATTCAGCGGATCTCAGAAGAGATGCATCAACTGGCTCTTCAGGTAACCTCGATGTTGACCATCAAGAACCAGTTAACCGGCATGTCGATGCTGAATGCCAAGATGAAAGGTTCAGCGTATATTTATGATTGCATCACCACGAGAGAGATACAAGGGGCATGCCTGGCCCTGAAGGGTGATGGCAGCAAGAATGTCAGTGTCGGCAAGTCACCCAAGCATATCCTCTGGGAGGTTATTACCATTCTAACCCTGTTTGCCCGTGCTCCCCTTTTCACAAAACATGTTCACACAATGATGACTACCATCCCCGATTCATCGCGAATGTTGATTCTACAGAAAAATCTGGTTGCGACGATAATGGCGGTAACTGATTACCAACGTTCGTTGTCAATGGGGGATCTTGGAAAGAAAATAGAGGCGGCCCACCGTCTATACGCCCGGTGTGTAGAAGTTATCACCCAGCATTTAGGGCATGTCAGCCCGAAACGGTTGTATGAGGTGGATCCTTATCTGAAAGCAGCATGGATCACTAAGGAATCCAACGGGTTATTCGAAAAGGAAGTGTACAAGAAGATGCTTGTAAATTCCATGGGCTACCTGACCACTGTACTGGAAAATCCGGATGCCGTTAAGGGGTCATTCGATATTGCCCGATCGCTCCAGGACGACCTACACGAGATCATGATGGAATATGGCTGGTCACTGTTTTAAAACAAACCCTTTATTGTCAGGAATACTTAATCTTCAATTTTAACAGGATATGGCTATATTTGATCGATTTAAAAAAGGAAGTGCGGCGGATGGCAGTGGTAAGGGCCAGAGAGATGGGATTTCCAGTGAAGGTAGCGACAAGGATGACGGGTTACCGGCGTATGTGATGCGAAGTGAGAAAAAACTGGATAAGGTTCTGTTCCTCGATCTGCTGAGGTTGATGAAGTCACACGATTTGAGGGCCGGTATCGGTGTCTTTTCCAATACCGTTGATAACTTTAAAAAAGAGACAGGGTTGGTAATCAACAAAGGAATTGTTCCCAAAAAGATTGTTGCTTACCTGCAGGAAATGCGCATGGGACATATTGAAAAAGCGCTTACCTATGCCAAAACCACCGAACCGGATGAGGACGGTGTTTATTCCATCGATGATAAGCAGGCCGGACAGTTTAATCTGCCGGCGGATATTATATTTATTCCCATATTCAGCGCGACGCGAGCAACCATGGGGGTGATACTGGTCGCACGGAAAATCATTGGTGAGCGGGGGCAACTGGTGGGTAAAATACGTAAAGCAATCAAATAATATCGGCAAGCAGCTGATTCAGGCTCTCAATCCCCTTCTCCTCCGGCATCGGAATCTGGTGGTCACAAACCTCGAGCAGTTTTGTGGTCCCCGGTCCAGCAACAATTCCCAACCCAAAATCCCGGATCATCTCGAAATCGTTGTCCTGATCCCCAACCGTAATAACCTCAGCGGCAGGAATTCCCATTTTCTGAACCAGTTTTTTCAATGTCTGCCCCTTCGAGACACTCTTGTTTGTCATCTCCATATAGCGTTTATGGGAACGAAAGATACTGACTTGTGATTTACGGTTCAGAATGTCTTGCAGCCTCTGCATGAAATCGTCGAGATTACCACCTTCATCATAGAAGACAATCTTGATGGGATCCTCGTCCAACTCCTCTTTGAGACGGGGCCTGATGTCTCCAACTTCAAAGTGTACCCCTTCATCTGGCCATGGGATGGTGTCGGACTTTACAATCCTGCCATCAGCCATATGTAGCTTCACTGATATATTATACTCCGGCAATAACATCAATACGATCAACGCCGCTTCTAGGGGAACCCCTGAAATAAGTTCACGGTCACCGGTATCCGGATTGTCGAAAACAGCACCGTTGCTGAAGACCATCGGTTCGACAATGTCCAGTTGATCAAGAAATGGCTTGGCACTTTTGTAACTTCTGCCGGTCGCAACGGTCACACGCAGGCCCTGTTGCCGGATGTTTTCGATTGCTTGGATGGTTGATGGCAGCAACTCAAACTGATGGGTGAGCAGTGTGCCATCGAGGTCGAATACAATCAGTTGGAAATTGCTCATGATACCTGCTTGATAAAGAAGATTGGGTTGAAAACAGGGCCCTGCTATTTCAAATGGAAAGGAAGGCTCAATTGGATTTAAACTTATAGATCTGCGGGTTCAGCGTTGGGTCGTTGTACATCTTGAATTGACGGTAGAGCTTGAAATGACGAAAACCCGACCTGACCTCATCAATCAGGAGATAGAGACACTCAAATAGATCATCCCTCTGGGTTTGGAGCACCTGGGCCTTCTCACGTGATTGCTGGAGATGGTCAGGATCAACATCCTGACGACGGGTTTGCTCTTCCATATGAAAGGTTTTCAGGGCCATGATCGAGCAACGATCTATCATGCTTCCCGGTGTTTCTGAGTTCATCGGGGAGTTCGGGTTCATCGACATCCCTTCGGCGTGCAGGCTGGTGAGGATGGCTTCGTCAATCTGTTCGATCAGATCGTTTCTTTTCTGGTTCAAGCCATCGATACTGCGTTTAACTCGCACGATTTCCTTATCTGACACATCCGGGTCCCGGGCAATATCCTCCTCATGCCAGAGGAGAAAGTTCTGCATGTGCTGATCTTCAACTACACCAAGCAGGCCCTGTTCGGTTACTTGTGGAGGATGTTGGTGCCACTCTTCAACACGTGCTTGCTGAAGGGCGCTGATTTGTTTAAGGTGTTTCATAAGGGGCATAAACGATTGTCTGAATTTCGCGGGGTGGTTTGACTGTCATTAACAGCTATTCGACGGTTGTGTTTCTGTCAATATAACCATTCGTCAAAACATAAGCAATCACACAGATGGCGGTCGGGGTCATATTTTGATAAAACTGCTGTTATCACAAGGGAAAAATAGAAACATGAAAAAATTCTATTGCTTTGAGGACTATTTGGCATCTAAATTGGATGTTTTTTTCAGGATGAACTAATTTTAAGTAGTACACCCGTAAACAGGCAGGCGTCAGATAGCAGTTGCTGCGGTTTACAAGATTTGACAAACGATTGGAGGTCGTCATGATTGCAAAGAAGATATTACCGGTAATCCTTTCCGCTTTTCTGTTTTTCTCTTTCAACAGCCCTGCTCAGGCCGAGTTCTTCTCTATCAGTGTCGGCATTCCTGTTACTCATACACTTTCAGATAGTGATTTGGAAGCAGATGGGGTGAGTGGATACATGGCCCATTTTAAACTGCCGATTATGATTGGGCTGGGACTGGAATCATACGAAACTGGTATTAAGTCGTTTTCAGGTGCCTCAGATATTAAACTGAAAACCAACATGTATGATATCTTCTGGCTGGCACCCATTCCCATTATCAATTTTACCATTGGCGCCGGGTTGGGAACGGCAGAGTTCGACTGTAATATTGATAGTGGCGGAACCTGCAGTGACGCCTTCGATAAAGCTGCAGTTACACAATGGTGGGCGCAACTAGGCATCACGCTTCTCCCTCTTCTTGATGTCCACATGAGCTATCACAAAGTATCTGGGGAAGTGGAAGGTAAGGACAATAATCCTAATTTTGATGTTGGTGGGGAAGTGATTGCCGTTGGCGTCAGCCTCATTTTTTAGGGCCTGATCACCACTCTTCTGTTAGACAAACAGTGTCGGGCATGCTCGACACTGTACCCACGCGTGTTTCCAGCATAGTATATCCCCTCGTTTTTTCTTCTCAAGGGCTTCCGGAACAGGATTCACCTCCTGCCATTCCTGTTAAATCTACCCTCCGCAAAATCTATCCATCTTCGACGATTTCAGTTGGCGAAGTTACAAAAGCAGGTTATTTTCTTAGGGTCAGGCTGTATGACATGATTATCATACTAAAAAAAACCTAACCCTGAAAAACCAGACATGACCCATTCGAAGCCGGGGCTTTTCGAACAGCTGAAGGAGAAACGTCCACTTACCAATCGATCCAAGGCCAGGCCGGAACTCTATTTTCAATTGGTGTTCGACAGAGGGCGGGCCGGGTTGCAGATTGTGGATCAGAAAGGGCAGCACCTGGATGCAGACTTCAGGCACTACAGCGGGTCCATCAGACGCCTGTTAAAGCTGATCGACAAAATATCGGGCCGGCATACGTATGATATAGATTGGCAGGCATCCACTTCTCTGATTGACCTGTCTGATAATGACGATCTGCTCTGGCATTTAAAGGACAATCCTGCTTTTGTCGATGAGGGGTTTGTACCAATCCGTTTCAACAGAGAGACTGCTAAGTTGAAGGTTTCCATCACCGGTGAGGAGCGTCTTTCCTGTACATTTATTATGCATCTGCAGGATAGACAGGTGGAATCGTTTCAGGTTGTCAGTGAGAATTTTCTGTATGCGGCGGGAGAGTTTTTCCAGGTAATGCCGCTGGGGGAGAATTTCATGCTGATTCCCGATTTCGAGACCATGATCCTGCCGTCCGAGTTGGGTAAATACCTTTCCCTGCTGTTCTCATATTGTGATCACATCGGTGCTGTGTATCACAACTTCCGCCTGATTGAAGGGCTGGAGTTGAAAACAAGACCTGCCCTTGTGTTTGAAAAGGTGTGCGCCGATAATTCGCTCTATCTTCGTGTGGTTGACGCCCTTCCCGGATTCGAACCTGACTTTACCGAGATTTATGATCTAAGCCGTGTGGTAGTGGTGAATGAAATAGAAGAACGGTTGGTTGTCAGTGAGCTGATTCATGAGGGACACTACCCGGTTTACAAAAAAGTAAAGGCCCATTTGAACCGCCTCCGAAAACAGCTTGAGATCAATGGGCCAGGTTACTATGAAGAGGACAATCTGTTTATCATCGATGCGGAACTGGCAGAACTGCTGGTGTATGAGAAACTACCCGGCCTGGCGTCAGAGTGCATGGTATTTGGGGCTGAAGATCTGAAAAGCTACCGGTTACGGACAATTAAACCTGATTTGAGCCTGGCGTTGAACCATGGGATTGACTTTCTGGAAGGGGAAGTCGAGCTTCGTTTCGGGGACGAGGTGTTTTCGCTTTTTGAGGCCCTACACCACTATCGAAAAAATGCATACATACAACTGAGCGATGGTGACAGGGTGCTGCTGGACACAGACTACGTCCAACGGCTGGAACGTATTTTTCAGCGCAAACGGGAACAGGAGGGGGTCTCTTTCTTCGATCTGCCGCTTGTTGAAGAACTGATTGGAGAGAAACTGGCAGGGGAGTCGCTAACTAAAGCGCGGGAAGTATTTGAAGGGTTTAACGAACTCCACCGTCAGCCGGTACCGATACCTGAACTGACAGCTCAACTGAGGCCCTATCAGGAGGAAGGGTATCGCTGGCTTGAGTACCTGAATCGTCAACACCTGGGTGGATGCCTGGCGGATGACATGGGACTGGGCAAAACCCTGCAGGCGATTGCATTGCTGAGCGGGATCTATCCTCAGGAGAAAAGACCCAGCCTGGTGGTTATTCCCAAGAGCCTGATCTACAACTGGGAAAGTGAGATCAGGCGGTTTAACCCCAGGCTGAATGTCTATACCTACTATGGGCAGGCAAGAGATATCGAAGGGGTTCGAAACAGCGAGGTAGTCATCACAACCTATGGGATGGTCAGGAGCGATATTGAGACGCTTCGCCATGAGCTGTTTTACTATATTATTCTGGATGAGTCTCAGCAGATTAAGAATATCAATTCCCAGATCTCCAAGGCGGTAATGGTATTGCAATCCGTTAACCGACTAGCTCTCAGCGGCACACCTATTGAGAATAACCTGGGTGAGCTGTATGCTCTGTTTCGCTTTCTCAATCCGACCATGTTCGGCAACCTTCAGCGCTTTCACCGACACTACCTCTTGCCGATCCAGAATCTGGGAGACGAAACGGTGGCTCATGAACTGAAAAAGAAAATTTTCCCATTTATTTTAAGGCGATTGAAGAAAGATGTGCTTCATGATCTGCCTGATAAGGTAGAGCAGATACTGTACGTTGAAATGGGTCCGGAGCAGAAGAAGTTATATGAACAGCGGCGTAACTATCTGAATGAATCAATCCAATACCAGATAGCCAGTGAGGGAATTGAGAAGTCTCAGTTTTTCGTGCTCCAGGCCATATCGGATTTACGGCAGATCGCATCGATCCCTGAGGCTAAAAGCGAGGGTTTGATTATCTCGTCGAAAAGAGAGATGCTAATGGAGCAGCTTATTGACGCTGTGGCTAATGGTCACAAGATCCTGCTATTTGCTAACTTTCTCGCGATTCTGGATTTTCTGGCGGATGATCTGCAAGAGGCAGATATCGGATTTGAAATCATGACGGGAGCGACCCGGGATCGAGAACAACGAGTGAAACGATTTCAGCAGGATGATGCCTGTCGCGTGTTCCTGATGACACTGAAAACCGGTGGATTGGGACTGAATCTTACAGAGGCGGATACCGTGTTCATTTATGATCCCTGGTGGAATATAGCAGCTGAGAACCAGGCAATCGATCGCAGCCACCGAATTGGACAGGATAAGACCGTATTCAGTTACAAGCTGATCACCAAGGGGACTATAGAGGAAAAGATCGTTAAATTACAGGAACAAAAACAGGCGCTATTTGACAATATCATCTCCCATGACTCCCTGGGACCGAAATTCCTGGATGTAGAGGATATTGATTACCTGCTGGGAGATGATGACATTTGACTGGTTATGATATGGACGTTGTGATGCTTGAAAACCAGATTAATCAAGCATACTCCAGCCAGGAGTTGAGGGATGTCTATGACTGTTTTTTCCAATCCTTTCTTGAAAAAAACCAGGGGCTCTTTCGGGAGCTCTCCCTTGATCCGCAGCCATTTTCCAGGGTTTCCATTCCCAAAAAAGAGTTGGTCAGGTTGGTGGCGACTGTATGTCTGAATCCGTCAGTCTTGAAGCGATGGGTCGACATGCTGCCCGAATTGGTCTATCAAACCCTGTACATTATTGCCTGGGAGGGAGAACAGGATAGTGCAGACCTATCACAGAGAATCGGGAGCCCGATTCTGGAGGAAACCATAGGTGGAAAAGGACCATCTCAGAAGAAGTTGAGAAGGTCGTTTGCTCTGTTTCAAATAGCCTTTTTCAAATCGTTCTGGGGAGCAGAGGGGAGCTGTGTTTATGTAACGCTTCCGCAAGTCATGAGTCAGAGCTTGAGAGCCATATTCCCGGAACCACCAGGTTTAACGTTGACAGGTTCGGATTCAGCGATGGACAGTGCTGCCGCGTTTGAAGATGGAGGACAAATTCTGGAGGTTCTACCAGTCATCATACGTTTCATGCAGCAGGGACAACTGGAACTGACTCAGCAGGGGACGCCGCGTTCCAGGTCCGTTAGCCGCTTGAAAGAGGTGTGTAACCTCAGCGAGTTTTATAAAGGACAGCAGCCCTCAAATTTGGGTTCATTACGTACGCGGATGATTGTCAGTTTACTCAGTTCGACCAACCTCCCTGCTTTGACAGATGATGTTGGTTTGTTCCTGAAAAACCTTTTTAAAGCGTATCTCAAGAATCCTAATTATCCACATCTGTGGGTTTTTTCGCACATCAAGGGGTTGTATCACTGCCGTGGCAAGTTTAATGACCAGTTGCATATCGGTGCTTGGGATCTTCTGAACTGTCTGCCTGAAGGGCATTGGACGACAGTGACCCAGCTAAGAACCTTTGCATGTTTAACGGGGAAAAATCTGGCTCCGATCGATAAAAAAAATGCTGATCGTTATCTATATCTGACCACCGAGTGGCAAGGGTGGGGCAATAAAAAGCTATATCTCACGCCGGGTCGGTTTGAAACCGCGCTGGTAACCCCTGCTCTGAAAGCAGGCCTTTTCCTGTTTGCATCGTTTGGATTGCTTGACCTGGCCTATCGTCAACCCGAAAATCATGAAATGACGGCTACTGGAAAGCCATACCTGACTGTTTTTGACGGGTTGGAAGCCATTCGTTTAAATAGTTTGGGAGCCTATATAACAGGCAAACGAGTAGATTCAGGGTATTCATCAAAGCAGGCGGGTGATCTGCCGTTGGAGTTGGACCCTGATCGTCTTTTCATTAGTTATTCAAGGCCTGACCCTCTGGCTAAGATTTCTCTGGAGCGATTTGCCTCCCGTATTGGTCTTACGCGCTTTAAGGTGGATTCGAGATCATTTTTGAAGGGCTGCCGGAACCGAACCGACCTGACGAATAAAATCCAGCTTTTCAAAGAAGAGGTCTGCGAGGTGCTACCTGAAAAGTGGCAGATTTTTTTTAATCAACTGGCTGACAGGGTGGGCGTGGTGACGCCGGCTGATGACCTACTTGTTTTTAAACTGGCTCCTGGAAATAATGAACTGGCCGATGTGATTGCAACAGATCGCATTCTGACACCATTTATACTAAAGGCAGAAGGTAAGCATCTCCTGGTGAGATCCGCTGACCTGGAAAAGCTTAAAAACCGACTGGAAGAACTGGGGTATTTAATGTAAAGTGTCTTCCGTAGTGGATTTGATCGGATAACATCCCCCTGACCCCCTTGAAAGGGGGAATTGATCGGATTACTATCTTTTTGTTTTAACATTCCAACGGCAGCCCTCTTCAAACGGGCTAAACAAAACCAGGTCTTTTTGGCCTGGATTCTTTATCATTGGAACCTATGTCCCTTCTGGAAAATTTAGCTGAACCCTGGGAGCTGGAACGCGACCTGAAAAATGAATCTGATATCGACCGGAAGACTGCACATGTGGCTGAGACTGCCGGTAAACTTCTGACGGTTATGAACAGCGGAGGGATTCAGCAGAAAATCGTTCGCCTTGTGGAAAATCCTTTTGATAAAGATCTGGCCTACCACTCTCTTTTCAGCCTGTACGAAAATATGTATTCGGTGGCCAAGCGCGTGGTTGAAAAAATAGGAGAGGGTGGATCGACGGATCAGGTTGTGCTTGGGGGTAAAACCGCGACACAGGTGCTGGAAGAAGCCGTGAACCGGATGATTTTTCAGCATGAACGGGATGAACTGCTAGCACCGGTCAGTGCCAAGCTCGGAAAGAAAAAAGGGGACTACGGTCCGGCCATGTACTCAGAGGTTGTTAAACGGGCTGGGCGTAACCTGATTTCAGGTATTAACAGCCAGATCAATGAACTCCTGCCCACGGTCACAAAGGTCTGCCAGAATTTTTCCGGGGTTTCGAATAAATTTGCCACAGTAGAGAGCCGCTCGGGGAATGAAAGACAGAAGTACGAAGAGGTCTGGTTGATTTATCAGGCTGAAAAGGCTGCACGGGAGCGGATTGATGAAATTGCTTCAATCACAAAGGACAAAATAGGCTTTTTTCAGGACCTGCTGGATGATTTTAAAAAGATCGGGACGACCTACCATGAAAAGATCGACTCATTGGCTTACCTGAAGGAAGAGATTGAAAATACTCTGGATGATTTGCAGAACCAGGGGGAAGAAACCACCGATAAGGTGGACCTGGAAAAACAACTGGCAGGCCTTGACGATAAAATTGATAAGCTGAACAAAGGGGATACCAAACTTCGGGAAACAGAGCGTATGTTGCTGACCCTGAAAAATCTGATCGAAAAATTCCCTGCCATCGAAAGCCAGATTGAGTTTTTCATCGAAAGTGATTTTCAGGCAAAATCGGTCTATAAGTTCCTGGAAGAGATCAACAAGGAGATGAAAGGTGTTTTCGGGCAACAGAATATTCAGGCGTTTGAGGTGATCGCTGCTCTGGTTTATAAATTGAAGTCAACCTCATTGATGTACGAGGACGCTAACTACTACCTGGCTGCAGTGAGGATGGTGGAAGATGTGACGCGGTTTCTTGAGAGAAAACTTGGCGAAAAACAAGAAAAGAATATCAACCAGAAAGTCGCGGCTGAGTTAAAGCGGTATGGTCTGGAAGCAGGGATGCTTAATATTCATGGAACCATGAACCGGATTAAGGAGCTGAATAACCGAATTCATCTGGCTCTAGTAGCGTTTGGGGACCGTTTTGCCGATCGAAGTGGAAGCGGGGAGGTGTCTGAAACACATGAAAGTGCCAGGGAGGAATTAACTGATAAACTTGAATCTTATCTGGCGGAAGTTAAAAAACTGTCCAAGGGGACCATCTTCGCCCAGTATAGAAAAAATCTGAAACAGTTTCAACAGTTTACGGAAAAAACCCTGGAGGACAAGCATATCGGGGAACAAGTGCTGAGGGCCTTTCTCGACCTGAGTGCCCGGGGGGAAAAAACGCCGTTGAAGAAGGAAGAACTGCTAAACTTTCAGAAATTCAAGTTGTACACGAAGATGCTGCCTGATAGCCGGGTCCAGCTGTTCTATTCAGAAGCACTTCGAAAATTCATGAGAGATGAGCCCTGTGATGAGATATTTCCCACGAATATTCGGTTGAGGTTCGTTTCGGAAATTTCACGGATAGAAGAAAAACAGCAGGAAAACCCTGCCGTGAAAAAGGTGTCAAAATATGAGACAGCTTTAAGCTATATTGCAGAAAACCTGACACCGAAAGAGATTGAAGGCCTTGCCCGTTTTGTTCCCTGCATGCCTCGGAATGAGCTGCGGTTGACTTATCCACCGGGGAAACTGTTCATCGATATTGCAGAGAAACATGTTGAATTCATACGCAAGCAGGCGCTGAGGCAGTATGTCCTGATCAAACCGGGGGATGAGAGAAAACATGAAAACGAAATCATGTTCAAGGAGCTTGCGGGAAGGGAGTTAATCAAGAAAGCCTATGGAACCCTGTCCCATCAGTTACAGCCGGCGGTTGAACGCATTAAAGAGGAAAAGGGCCGAGAGGTGGACTTCATTAACCGTGAACAGAATAAATGGCGAAAAGAGCTGGATCAGGTGATTTTGCAACTGCAGAATCAGATTGATGCATATTCCAGTGGTGATCTGATGGACGATGAAAACCTCCGGGTTTTCAGTCCGGAGGAAACCGCCCTTATGTCAAAGTATATCAGCACTGATCAGTTTGATAAGATCGAATCGCTTTTCGGCCGGAAGTTTGAAGTCGCTAAAGACTCGACTCTTGCTGATGTGATCATTTTTCTGGTTGGGGTCATCCAGGGCTTTTATCAACTGATAGAGGAGGATGAGTTGATCAGAGTTGCTTTCGAGGAGGAGCAGGAGGAGAAGCGAAAACTTCACCTGGGCGGAAAAACAGAAAACATTACGCTTAAAATTAAGGAAGTCGGTGCGCTTGGGCAGCAGAAGAAAATTGATCGGCTGCAGGACTTCTGGGAATTCAGTATCAATAAAATAGTACCCAAGACAGAGCAGGTCCTGAAAGATGAGGTGACACAGACGCATTACGCTGATCGGGATCTGATTGAAATGGCAAAAGGGATTCTTCCTGAGCAGTTGAGCCGTGTTCGGGCTAACCTGAATAAGGTAAAGGCTCACGCTAGTGAAAAACAGCTCCCACTTTTAATGGCGCGCGGAGAAGCGCTGCTCAAAATTACCCAGTTCTGCTTTGATATCCTAGACAAGGATGAAGCGATGATCTCCCCCAAGGAGGCGGACTGTCGAAGCAGGCTTACGCCATTTTCAGGAGATGCTGCTTTCAAAGATGAGGTTGATCAGATCCTGTCACCCAAGTCTGGCATGCTGCAGCGAGAAGAAGAAACAGGGTCGGGAAATGGCAGTGAGCAGAAGCGGTCTACGGAAGAGACTGTTGAACGGAACATTGAAAAACTATTGGCGGCGTTCAGCGCCGGCGCAGAGGGAGAGCCGTTGCACCCGGACCTTCCAATCGTGACCCGAAAAAATCTGAAGGCCTACGCGGCGTACATCAGTGAAGACCAGGTTAACAGGACAGCTGTGGTTATCTCAGGTCACATGAGTGATCAACCAGTCAATATTGCTGAAAAAAGGCTACTTATCGTCTGTTATCATTTTCTGAAGAAGCGGCCGGAATCAGTCACGAAAGAAGTTCGTAAGCTGATTGTTCTTCGCTATAAAAAATTGCAGCCCGACAAGTCCTGACGAATCAGCGTGTTTTCACTTGTCTGATGGATTTTGTCCGTGTCAGTGGCATGGTGCCTCGATAAATATTACCACTATAGGGGGAGACTGATATAGGATTCGCGACAACAGTGAAGATTTCCGGATTCTCCTGCTCTCCTGTAACAACTGGCTTCCCCTCTATTTCCCATACACCCCGGTTCAGGTTGACAGCTGCTTCACAAATAAACAGTTTCCCATCCCGTTTGGCTGAAATCGAAGCATGACTGGATTTGCCAATCTTGGTGGTAATGACCCCGTCTACGCCGGGGATGTTCATTTTTAACGCCTCCTCGGGTGTAACATATTTCATCAGCAGGAAGATGCCAGGCCCGTGGTATTCATCTTTTTCACCCAGCTTTTCCCTGACACGCTGCACAAGATCCTTCAATTCATAGTAGTTGTGCCGAAGACCATCCAGAAACACCCCGTATTGTACGCCCCCGTTCACACCCAGACCTTTTGCCGCAGGTGCGGTATCGGTGGGTGTCAGTTTATAGTCCTCACTTTCTGCTCGTAATCCCAGCGGCATTTGACGTTCCTGGACGATATAAAGGGACATCTGCTCAGTGGAAAGACTGTATTCTCCGACCATTTCAACATCGACATTCACATTACCCTTGTTAACCTTGACCTTTTCCAGCTGTTCAACGATCTGTTCGTAGAGGTGCGGATCAGTGGTTTGCAAAGATTCCAAGGCGGTGCCGCCGGAGGCCAGACCTGCAGCGATGTCTTCACCCGGTCGTCCGAACAGAATATCGCCATGGGGGCGGTTGTTTTTCCCCTGTGGGTCACCTGAAAAGAGGATGGCGCTGAACGAACGGCTGTTTCTATCAGCGAGTTTCATTTCCATCAGAATGACGGCTGTTTTCCAGTCGTCTGAGATACCGAGAAAATTCCTGAGACTGCAGGCCGCCTCACTTTCCCATGAGTTCCAAACCCCGATGGTGGCATCTGCCAGAAGAGACAACGGGTCGTTCCAGTCTGGCTTCAGGGGGGCGCCCGGTCTGCTGCTATCGGAACTGTTTTCGATCACCTGTTTGAATTGCTGGATAATCCGGAGAATTTGCTGGTTGTCGAGGCTTTCCCAGCGAATGGGCTTCCCTGCCTTTTCCTTTAACTCCTCCTTGGCAGTGGCAACGATGTTTGAAAAATCAATTTCATTGATCCCGAATACGACGTTGCCAAAGGTACTCAGAAACATTCGATAGGTGTTCAGAAGGATTCTCAGATCAGCCTCGGGGAGATGCTGCTGTTCTTCCAGATTACCATACCCGATATTAACAACGGTTCCCAGGATTCCTGGAATGGAACGATAGGATCCGCTGCGGGCTGACATCAGCAGCCGAGGAGCCGATCCGGAATCCAGTTTGGTCTGTTTGCGACTGTATTCGATCAGTTGCCGTTGTGGGGGTGTCAATTTGTCCATCAGGAATGAAAAGCATTTCCCTGTTTTTTCCTCCAGCTTTAAAATATGCTGGATCAGAATGGTCTTATAGTCAGAGCGGTGTTCGTGAGTCAATAGATCCAAATGGTTTTCAAAAAAATCGACCGGCATCACCTCCAGATCTGGGACGTTAAATCCATCCTGCGCCAGTGTGATCAGGGCGTATGCCTTATATCCATTTAAAATCGGTGTAAGGATACGGGGGGGTCTGCTTTCAGCTGAAAAAATCTTCAGGGAGGGCGCTTTATCCCGCAGCACCTTGACGTCACCATTCAGCGTCTCCAGAAAACGTTCCAGCAGAAAGATCGGGTGCGCTTCTGCAATAATATTCCCGAGAACCGTTTCCATAACCAGCGGGTACAGCAGCTCCTCATCATCTGCACTAAGAAGATCCAGGCCGTAATCCAGGTTTTCTCTCCCCAGAGCCTTTGTGATTTTTTCAGGAAAGTGGCCATAGGTGTCTGCAAAGAAGGATTCGATGTGGGACAATTCCCTGTAAAGGATAATCTGAACAATGTCTGAAAACTGTGAAATTGTCAGCTGATCCTTCTCTAGAACCTCTATGGTGTCCAGATAAAACCTGGATGGGGTCAGCCCTTCTTCCGCCAGGTGTTTCATCAACTTGACGAGGGTATCTATTTTCTCTTCCAGAATCTCCAGAGTGGCAGGATTCCAGGGATCAGATCCGACAGGGATCTGTGATTGTTTCGATTCCAGATTTTCCAGGTAGTGTCGTTCCAACAGAGAAAGCTTACGGTCAACATTGTATGCTTCGAACTTGGACTCGGAGTAGAATGGCCAGAAGCCAAAAAAATCAAAATTCCAGTCGCACTGGATCACATGCCTTTTCAGGAAAATGCTCTGATAAGGTTCCATCAGCGGATCATAGCGATTTACAATGGCATGGTAGTGACTTCGTTTTTCTGCAATCAGCCGAAGTTTATCGTTTGGTTCAGCATTTTTAAAGGCCTTCTGTTCCTCGTTGATAAAAACAGAGCGGATGAATTCATCATTGATTCTCTGGGTCCAGTAATTGGACAGAGCGCTTGCCAGTTTAATCAGGGCAAGGATGTCACGTTGTGATTCCTCATCAATATCGGGTAGATTGATAACGCTGGATTCAAAGTTCTGCTGCTCTGCAATCTGATGCCATGGTATGGATGGATGCTGATTTTTTAAGTCCTGCAGATGGCGACCCAGCTTTTTCAGTTTTTCTTTATAAACGTCAAAATAGTGTTCCAGGTCCTGTATGGCTTCATCCCCAATTCCCTTCATCAGACCTGTCAGTCGATGAAGGAGTGCGTCCAGATCCTGCCGGGCAAGTCCTTTAAGAACCTCCAGGCAATAGGTCAGATCGAGCTTGGAAGGTGCGCGATGTATCTTCAGCCGCTGATAATGGATTAATGTGTTGGTCCGGTTATACGACTCGTCAAGATCAGCAATGGTTTTTCTAATGATGCCTTCATGGCTACTGGTGAAATCGACGATATAAGGGATGCTGGAGATAAGCTGATGGGCCAGATAAACCTCATAACCAAGACGCGGCCTATCGGGTTTTGCGCTTAAGGTATTCAGGTAGAGGCTGATATCTGTTTCAATGAAGGCGTCCTTTGGGATATTGATCGCTTTCATCTTCAGAACTGTTGTTAAAAACACTACGATAGGCTGGAAAATGTGGGGGTCAAGAAGTGTTACCTTGCTATTCAGATTTTGGTTTCCATGGCTTTCGCCAGCATAACCGCGCTGTTCGCTGAACCCGTCACGAATGATAATGTTTCCATTCAACTGAATATTCCGCTGCGCGACTACCTGGAACAGGGACCGGAACAGGGGAAAGTCGAAAGATATTTTCGAGTTCAGCAAAAAGGTCATCAGTTTTTCAATCAGGCGTCTGGCATCCGGTTCTGCCGTCAACAGTGTGATGACACTGTTTAAAGGGATTACCTGATCTTTGGATAGGAGGGATGGTTGCTTAAAATTGATTGCTGCTTTTATAATGAAATCGAACAAACGCCGTTCCTTTTCATAATCAGCCAGTGACCAGGAGACAATATAGTTGAGACCCCACATCCCAAGTAGATGTCTGAAGACACCGGTTGACTGCTCTTCAACGAACGCCTTGAACTGCACAAGGTGTTGATTAATATCTTGAAACTGACTCAGCTGATCAGATTTTTTTAATTCTGAGGTCTCGATCGTTTCGGCTTCCGGAAATTTCAGATAGGAAGATTTGATGAAGTTACTTAACAGGAAACCCTGATGTTCAATAGTCTGATCGAGGACTTGTAACTCCTCCCGGAGGTTCTCGCCAAAAGCCTTTAAAAGGGATTCAGCAGATACCTCGTCGAAGATGGTGTCATGCTTTTCGGCGATCAGTAATTTCTGTTTATAATCTGACTCTTCAAACAGGCTTGTGTAGAAAAAATCTTTAACCGAATCTGTATTCTTCCTTAGGGTTTGAAGTGCTGAGTCACGAACCATTTTTCCAACAAATCGGGAATAAAAGCTGAACACCAACCTGATCGATTTTTCGTTCTGCAGTCTCATCGTACCCAGCAGTTTTAAAGCATAAATCTGTATGGCCTCAGGGATGGGTTCTCTGGCCAGGCTGGGCAACTGCGGTTTTTTCTGTCCCTGCTCCAGCAATTGGAGGAGGGCTTCCTTTTCTGCTGGAAAGTCGTTGTTCAACCAGGCATGTACCTGGTTCAAGTTGTCCAGGTAGTTCCCGTTGGCGCAGTTATCTCCGCCAGCATATCCAAATGCTTTCAGCCCTTTCCAGAATTTATCAAGGTGCTGGCTGTCGTTGAAAACCGAGGCAAAATCGCGCCTGTAAATGGTTTTCAGGGCCTTATTGATCTCTGTCAGCTGCTGAACAATTGAGACATATGTGTTGTTACTCAGCAGCTTTAGCTCTATCTCATCATTCAGTTGATTGATTTGAATCGAAAGTACCGTAAAACTATCTGAATTGATACCGTCCTTGCGGGCATCAAATGCCTGAAGGCCATCCAGCAGTTCAACAGCCTGCTTTTCAAAATAGGTGTCAATTTCCGGGGACAATATAGCAGAAACATAGTTCAACAATGTATTAAACACCTCTCCATCAATATCGCCAATTCCTTTCAGCAACTCGTCCAGGAGGTTCAGTGCTCTTGATATATCTGAATAATTTCTGACCGCTGGTCTGGATGGGAAAAAGAGCCGATTTCCGGTTGATACCTGCTGCAACAACCACAGCACAGTACCATCTGTGCCGGATTGCCGGAACTTGTTCGCCAGGTTTGCATAAAACTCTTCCAGGCGGTTTTCAAATGAACCCGTCTGTCCCTGAGGCGGTAGCGATTTCAGCTCGAAAAAGTTGATATAAGTAGAGGCAAACTTCCTGAGAAAAGGTGCCAGATTGATCAGTTGCTGCTGCTCTGGCTCTGTCAGCGTTTCAGGTTTGTCACCAAGGGCAAACGAGTAGAAATCTTTCAGTTGATGCTCTTTGGAAAAGGTCGTCAACTTCGTATTCATACGTTCTCCTGGAGTCGCCGGGCAGGACATGTCATTTGTTGGCAGAAAACATCAGAACTGAGGATCCTGTTAAAGTTTCTGCAACATGGACATGAGATGGTTGATTTTGAGCGGTTTGGTTGTATAGTCAGTCATTCCAGCTTTCATGCAGGAATCCCTGACCTCATCAGATACATTAGCTGTAAGGGCGATAATTTTGGGTTTATTGGCGCCCTTTTTCTCTTCATTAATGATTTGGGAAGCCTCAAGGCCACCCATGTCGGGCATATGTAGATCCATCAATATCAGATCGAATTCCTTTTCCCGATTACATTCGACCGCCTCGAGGCCGTTATTCGCGATTACCGGTGTGTAGCCCAGCTTCTCAAGAACTTTTTTTATCAGTTTCTGGTTCATTGCATTGTCTTCTGCCACCAGGATATCGAGAGGATACTTGACAGAAAAAGATGAGTCGGGGCTCAATGCCAGATTGTCATGGACTTCGATATCTGATTCATTTGTTATATCAGCTGCAGCCAACTTTAATTGAACCTCGAACCGTGATCCTTTTCCGACCTGACTTTCCACCCTGATATTACCATCCATTCTATCGACATATTTTTTGCAGAGACTCAGTCCAATCCCTGCTCCATCGAAACTTCGTGATATGGAGGAATCTCCCTGGGAGAATGGCTGAAACAGGTCGCCGAGCCTGTTTTCGTCAATGCCAATTCCCGTATCTTCCACACTCAGCAGAATACTAAACAGGTTACCCTGCCTGGAGGCCAGGGTTGCTGACAGGTTGATTTCACCTTCCTTCGAGAATTTAACGGCGTTTTCTGTCAGGTTTCTGATAATCTGTAGGACACCCCTTGCATTTCCCATCATCTTTTCGGGGATCTCTGACGATAAGGATGTGTTGAACTGAAGTCCTTTTTTCCTGGCAAGAGGACTGAAGGCTTCAGAAGCTTCATTGAAACACTCTTTCAAGGAGAAAGGTTCGTTCTTCAGGGGAAGGTTGCTGGAGTCCAGATTGCTGAAATCCAGAATGTTTCGTACCAGACCCAGCAGCTTTTCGCTGCTTGCTTTAATGGTATCAAGATAGCTTTCCTGTTCAATGTCCAGGGTTGTTCCAGCCATCAGGTCGGTCATGCCCATGATTCCGTTTAAAGGAGTTCGCAGTTCATGACTCATGACTGCCAGAAAATTGGACTTTGCCATTGCAGCTGCTTCTGCGCTTTCCTTTGCCTCGATCAGGGCTTTCTCTTCGAGCTTTTTCTTGGTAAAATCGCGGAACACTACGACCGCACCCTGTGATGTCGGGTTGTCATCGCTGGTCAGCATTCGGCTGCTAGCCTGGAGCCAGACACCTTCAGGCAGTTGAGAATTCCGGATCAGGATCTCCTCGGAATCGACCGGCTTGCCTTGAAAGATGGTGGTCATTGGGAGTTGTTCCGGCGTATAGAGGGTCTTTTCGTCTGTTTGATAAAGCCCCATTTTGTCGGGCCACTGGCTGAAATCCTCAGGGATATCGATTCCGCCGGTCATCTCTTTGAATGCGTTGTTGATATGGAGCAGATGCCCCTCTTTTTCCATAACCACTACTCCATCACTCATGCTTCCGAGAACCTGTTGCAGGATCGCCTCTTTTTGCTGAATCACGGTTTCTGATTCAGCCAGTTCCTGCTTCTTAACGGTTAACGCCTCAGTTGTCGCCTGGAAACCAATGACCTGTTTTGTGGTCATGGTCAGCTTTTCAGTTAGAATATCCAGGAACAGTTTATAGACCGTGCTTTTCAGCTCAGCGTGGCTGGATTGATCGATATTTTCCGAGGAAATGGAGAAGAGTTCTGCGGGTTCTTCAGCGACAACCTTTGCTGTTGTAGGAAGTTTGGTAATAACACTCATTTCTCCAACAAGGTCTCCCTGCCTGCACAAATTCAGGATGAATTCATTGTCAGTGTAAACTGACACTTGACCTTCAAGTAGAATGAAAATCTTATCGTTCTGTACACCTTGTTCAATGATGGTTTGGTTGGGAGCAAAGCTCTCCACCGATGAAGATGAAATCAACTGTTTCAATTGCGCATTGGAGAACTGTGCAAACAGTCGTGCCTCCTTCAAAACAGCAAGAATATCATTATTGGTAAATGATGGATTCATCGGGGGTTCTGGTCCCAATTAGCTTTTGCGGTTATCGTCAAATGTGATTCACTTATATGCCGGGTGATGAGCGCTCTTCCTGAGGCCATACCCTAGCTTATTGGCTGGATTTCCGCAATCGGAATTTCTTATTTGTTTCAGGCTTTTGAGATGATGCCCCGGTTTGTATTGCCTATGAAACTGACAAACCTTTCTAGGATTGGGCCAGGCTCGATCTCATTTTCAAGCTTTTCCAGGGCTTTTTGAGGGACGAGACCCTGATTAAAGAAGATGGAAAAAATTTCCTGTATCTGCTGAACCTCATCATTGCTAAAGCCGTTTCTTTCCAGTCCGATTCTGTTGAGCCCGATTACGTGTGCTCGATGCCCGGTACAGACTATGTAGGGGGCAATATCCTGGTAGGCAACACTGTACCCACCCAGCATCGCGTAGTCACCGATCCGGCAGAATTGGTGAAAGCCGGACATGCCGCCAGTAACCACATATGACCCCATCTGGACATGACCGGCAAGCGTCGTAGAATTGGTTATCATGCAATGATTCCCAACACTGACATCATGACCGAAGTGGGCGTAGGACATCAACTGATTGTGGTCTCCAATTCTGGTAGTACCGGTTCCCCCCAGCGTTCCGCGATTTATGGAAATGTACTCTCTGATCTCGTTGTGGTCCCCAATTTCCACAAATGTCGGTTCATCCCGGTGTGCTTTATCCTGGGCTGAAAGTCCGATAGATGTATAGGGGCCGATGGTGTTATGTGCCCCGATACGTGTTTTGCCCTTGATGGTCACATGGTTTTCAATGATTGTATTCTCACCAATGCTTACTTCCGGACCTATGATGGTATAAGGGCCTATGGTGACATTTTGTCCCAGGGTCGCTTTGGCGTCAATCACTGCTGTTGGATGGATCTCTGAAATTATCATCTGGTTTTTCCCTGCGCAGGTTTAATGCTTCTATCCTATCTTTTTATATGAAGTGAGAGATTGTCAATCACAGATTCTCTACCACGGTGGGAAATACAGGATCCGACTTACAGAAATTGTCCGGATTGTCAAAGCAGTGTACTGTCCTGGAAGGGTTACCAGAAAGGAATAAATCTATAGCCGGACCATGTGGTTTTTTTATTGCTGGTAATTGGAAACGATAATATCTCTTGTTTTTTCGACGAGTTCGTCAAGCTGTTCAAGGCTATATTTTGAAGGATCGATGCTTTCACCCACAGTCACTTCGATTACACCAGCATGAAAAACGATACCTCCTTTTGGCAACGCCTGGGAACTACCCTTAATGGTCACCGGCAGAATGGGCAATCCCGTCTGAATGGCCGCTGTGAATCCGCCCTTTTTAAACTGGCCGATAACACCATCCTCAGATCGTGTTCCCTCAGCAAAAAACATAACGCCTGCTCCCTTCGGTAGTTGACTGATACCTTCATTGATAGTCCGCATGGCAGTTTCGTGGTCACGCCGATCAATGAAAATATTTCCTGCAGCTTTCAATGCATGTCCGAATATGGGGATCTTTAGCAACTCCTTTTTTGCTATCCACCTGAATTGTAGATCCAGACTTGATGCCAGGGCTGGCCCGTCAAAATGGGACTGGTGATTGGCAATGATGATATAGGAGCTGTTTTTTTCAAGATTTTCACTGCCTTTTACAACCAGTGTCACACCGGAAATAGTCAGAATGATCCTTGCCCAGAGACGAACAAACATGAAAATGACTCGGCTGCTTGCTCCGAACAGAGATAAGAGCAATATGGGAACTGTGACGAGGAGAGTGGCGATGCCAAGCCATAAACTTAGCCAGACGATTTTTAGCAAGTTATTCCACTTTGTCCAGGTTCTGCTATTCGCTGTCACTTTTTATCCCCCATTGCAGGTTGTTGTTCGCTTTTCGTAAATTATGCGTGCACAACGGTTGCATATTCGTTATTCATCATTAGACCATCACATGAAAAACTCAATACTGCCCCGCTATATTTTACAATTCTTTTACAGAAAAACAGGTGCTGCAGGCAGGTGGGGAGGGCTCTCATTCGTGGTGGGCCACAAAAAAGAGCCTGAATCTACCAATGTTGCTCCCGAAGGTGGGGAGGGATCAGTGGCTGTTGATCAAAGGTTCGTCCAGGTCATCGAAGAAGTCGGACTTGGGTTTCAGCTTGAATTTAATCTCCTTACGCAGGCCAATTCCACTCGTATTGGGAAGTGGTTTTGAATTATTCAATCTGAATTCTGGTCTGTTTGTCAGAGTCATGTCATCGACCGAGCTCCCTGTCATTTCCAGGATTGTTTCTTGATAACCGTCTTCCAGTGCCATCGTGCGAGGTTTACGCAGTCCGATACTGCCTTGCAGTTGTGTGAGATTCCCGACGAGGTCAACTGCTTTCAAGGTAAATGACTTTAGCTCATATGATAATTCTGCCGGATTTCCCTTTAGGATGATGTCGGTCTTGTCGGCTGTCATGATCAGAGCCCAGGGCTTATCTTCCAGAGTGCCATCAACCCGGGACAGTTTTTCGTTCCACTTCAGTTGCAAGGTTCCATCCTTCTTGATCGTGATGGGAGATTGCACGATAGATCTGGAGCCTCCAATCAGCTCTGGGCCTTTCTGATCAATATTGAACTCCAGTGAACCTGACCCTGCCAGATTGAATTGATCGGATCCTGATACGGTCAAGAGATGTTTTCCATCCCCTAAACTGGGAAAGAGGCCCGGGGCCAGATCAAGTTGTTTTTGACCCACTATTTTCTTTATGGCGTCAGGCAGGGATACTGGTTTTCCATCAAGGGAAACCTTCCATTGGAAAATCCCACGGTCTGATGTCACCCTGAAGACGCCAAGCTCTTTCAAGGTAACCTTTCCGGCATCGGTTTTAATTGACACCTTTGGTAAGGAATCAGGCTTTGGCAGGTAACGAATAATTCCCTGCAATTCAAGGGTATTTCCTGCAAGATCGGTTACCTCAAACCTGACAGTTGGCTTTTTCAAGGAACCGAAAAGCTGCTTTATCTGTTCAGCTGCGAGTTTTGTGACGATCTTGCTTTCGGTTTTGTTGTCAGTGTTGCTTTCGATTGTATTGACTGGAAGTGGCGTCTTTGTGCCATCGGTTGTCAGTGTGGCCGATGCAACCGGCTCAGACCATTCAAACTCCACTGACTCTCCTTCCTTGATTACCAGATCTGAAAACATGAGCTTTCGAATCTCATTTGGTGCCTGCACCGTATCAAGAAGGGTTACCGGTTGTTTAAGTTGCGGTTGAGTCTTGTCAACTATGATCTCCAGTGTTTGCCTTCCAATGAGACCGAAGTCATCAGCGCCATTGACAGTCAGTTGATGCTTTCCCTCCGTGAGTTGGCTGAAATGAGATTCCTGTATCGTGACTGTTTTTTTGTCAATGGGTTGTGATGCATCCTTTGGTGAAGGGGGCATGGCGAGGGCTTTCTTATCGAGAGTAATGGTCCATTTCTCAATATCCCGGTCGGAAACAGCTGAAACTATTCTGGCTTCCTTAAGATAGATTAATGGTTTCCCTTCGCCAATTTTTATAGCAGGCGGGCCTGCCGGCTTGTGCTTGATCGTGATAGCCTTTTCGAAGGTGTAACTGTTTCCCGGTTGATCTTTGGCTTCGAATTCTAGGGTGATTTGTTGGCCACTTGTGGTGCCTGCATAAAGCAGGTCGCTATTAACTGTTGATGCCTTCCCATCAGCCGAAAGTGTAACAGGAAGTGGATTCTTATTGTAAGTCACCGTCAGCGATGACAATGATTCAGACCAGGTCAGGTTGAAGGGCATGGTTTGACGGAGGATAATTCCATCCAGCTGCGGTGTCGGCAGAAGAACTGGAGCCGTCTTGTCTATGGTAAAGGAGACTGTTTGAGAATCGGCATCTTTCTGTTGTCCTTTCATCTCCAGTTGATGAGGACCTTCTGTCAGCTGATGCAGTGTATCTCCGTTTTCAGCAATGAACGGTTGTCCATCCAGTGTAAAGGTCAGTGTGGCGTCCTCTGGTTCAATTTCCAGTTGAAGGACAGGTGCCGCATATGTTTTTCCGTTGACAGGTGAGAGTATCTTGAGGTTTTTTAATGGTGTAATTGCAGCAGCCGCCAAAGGAATGCCAGCGCCCTGCAGCTGTTTGAGACGGTCCGGCGGAATCGGTTCGGGAGCTTTGGGAAGGGCATTTGCTGCGACGGACGTCATTTCTCCAGCCCTTACGTCGACCTCCCCCTTTCCGCTCGGGTCTGAAACGCCGACAATACCCTGGACTGTTTCCACGGATGTTGTTCCTTTTGAGGCATTTGCTTCAAATACAGTTCCTTTGATGCCGATAACAGCGGTTGCCGTTTTAAATCGCAGGGTACTTCTTTTTTTCCGTTTTGCAATTCTGGCTCTGATCTTACCAGTAAAACGAAAGGTTGATTTGAGGTGGTTCCCTTTAAATTTATAAGCTTCGATAGTGAATGTGCTGTTCTGGGAGAGCCGGATGATATCCTTATCAGTCAGGTGCAGGGTTGCCGTTTGCTTTCCGGCGGTTATCACCGAGTCACCTTCCATCAGGAGAACCGGAGATTGTTCTGAACGGCTGAGTTTACCGTAACGCTTGACCTGGAGTGATTTTCCCTTGAATTCAGCCTTACCGGCGGTACGATAAGGACCGGGTGTTTCGAAGCCAGGTACGATGGAATGCATCAGGAAAGGGTCTTTTTTGAGATTTACTTTCTTCTTGATCTGGTACCCATTCTTTTTAAGAATCAATCGATCAAACGGTGCTAATTTAATGGTTTTGAGAACCATTTCAGGTTTGACAGGCGCGGCCTTCGCGCCAGTCGTGGCATCTCCGCTCGCTTTCTTGGTGGGAGCAGGCTTAGCTACAGACAGGGTAACTTCAACATTGCCGTCAATGACGGTGAGCCTGGGTTTGTCTCCCAACGTGTCATAAAACAGGTGACTTTTTCCAGCTTTAATCTTTGCATCGTTGATGAAAAAGATTTGTGGTTGCTTCTTCTCAGAATCGTTTATCAACAAATGGATGGCGCCGGATAGATGGTACTCAGGAAGTTTCTCTTTTTCGGAAATGGCATGTTCGAATTGTGACCCATTTGAGAGTGTCAACAGCAACTGTTTTCCCCTGCTGATGACGGAATAGGCTTCAGCCAGTTGCTTTGGTGATTTTTTAAGTAGCTTTCCGTCACCTTCTTTTCCGATTCTGATCTTGTTCCAGTTTTCTGAGAGCGACTTGTTTTTTACTTCTTTAAAGGTGTCCTCTGTCTGTTCGTACAATAATCCTTTTGTCGTCAGCAGTTTTAAGGGGCTCTCAGCTGCATTTACCATGCTGCAGATGAAAATGGTGAGCATCACCAGTAGCAACTTTTTCAATATGATATTTGTTTCCCTATGCATGGTGATCACCTATTTCCAGTTTTTTGCGTATGTTTTTACGGCCTCATTTGTAGCGTAAAGGGTAAGATACTTAATTCTGACACCAGCTTCCCATCTGAAGGCGCTACGTTTGTTATCCTTTATAATACCAATTAGGTGCTTTGTGCTAAACATGGCAATCTTTTCATTGGGAGAGTCGCCTGCCTGGATGAAAATTAATCCAATGAGCCGATTTCCTATCCATACCGGGATATCAGAGTCGAGTGAAATGGCAATTTCCTGGACGACGGGTGTTACGAGTTCTGGATAGTCAGTCGACCTTAGCAAATTCCCCAGCATCGTGATAGGAATGTTAGCAAGGGCAGTAGCGCGGTAAACGGAAACCTCTCCAAGTAAAATCAGAGCTGTGCGGTAATAATAGAGCGATGATTCTGAGAGGTGGGTGAGCTTGATGAGTCCCTCATTCAGCATTCTTAGTTTATATGCGCTGATTTCGGGCAGTAGTGTCATCCCAGCTATCTGGGCAAAAATCGTATTGAATAGGGTTCTGTCCTTTTTTGCATGTCTATAAAGAGCAGTCAGGATTCCGTCTATTTCAACCACATCTGTTTCTTCACTGAGGCGGGTTATCAACTCCGGTAGCGGTTCCCTGGCGATCACCCTTTTCTCTTCCATTTCACCCAGCGCTTCACGAGCATTATCTACTTGTTCCTTATACATCTGCCCGGAATTTGCCACTATCAGTTTTTCTACTTTCTCACGGATATTTTTTTGCAAATCGGGGCTGTTGATGTCAGACAGCGACCCGGAGACTCCCTCCCAAATGACTTTAATCGCATCTGTGCCGCGTTCGGCCCTTTGCAGGACCGCAATACTCTCAATGAGTGAGATCCGCCGACGTTCTATATTGCTGCTGCTTACACCTTCGACGATATGCCCTGCTGCATTTTCGGCAAGGCTTACCCATTTCTCCTGCCATTTCATGGCAACAGGCTTCAGGTTGACGATAGCAGTATGGTGTAAAATGAGGTTATCATTTTCTGCCATATTTCCGATGGCTGAGACAGCGGCTTCATTCAGATCAAAATCCGGGAGAAATTCAGATTTGGCTATTTTTCCGAGTTGGGTAATGATGAATTCCCTGCTTGAGATCGAGATATCGTCGTTGTTAACGTGATCAACCAGAAATTCGAGAGTATCTTCCTGCAAATCCTGAATGTCCTCCATATCACCCGTTTTGTCGGGTTTTGTTGTGTTCATCACGAACTCTGTCAGGATCCTGTATATAAAGAAGCTATCGCCGGACATCTTTGATTGTCCTGAAAGCGTTTTCAGCTCTTCAAGGTATTTTTCCCGGACATTTTCATCCTGATGATACAGTTTTGCCACATGTTTACTGACGAATTTGTAATAGTTTCTGGTATCTTGCTGATACAGAGAATCAAAAAAAGACAGGGCCTGTGATGTCTGAACGAGCAAAAAAGAACAGATGAGAAGAGCGATTAAACGACGGATCATGGTTGTCTCCTTATGTGTATACACTGAAGAAAGCTCAGCATGTTTAGCAGTCAAAACCTGATTTCTATTGTCTTGCTGAAATAGTAAAATGTAATTGACAGTCCGTCAATCACTACGGAAGTTGTTTGATTGTCTTTCTGCTGGTCCCATGTAGAAACTGTCAGAGTCAAAGGGCAACAATCAAAACCAGCTCTGTGTGTTTCGTCGGTTTTGATTGCTATCAGATGCTTTCGAAAGGAAAAGAAACAGTTACTGCCGATATACCTATTCAGGAGCCGGGGTTTTTGGGGTGGGGGGCTTTTCCTTTTTAGTTTCTCTTGCGGGTGGTTCCATTGAAACATCATCCAAACCCACCGCTTCGGGCATGTCAGCGGCGGTAAAATTAGCCTTTGACAGGTTGCAGTCAACAAACTCGACATTGTCAAATTTGCTTCCCGTAAAATCAGCACCCTCAAAGTTGGAATGTTCAAATGTAATGGAATTTAATTCTGCACCAGTCATTTTCGTGTGCGAAAAATTGGTCTGCTTACATTTGGTCGCAGTAAATTTAGCATTAATCAGGATGGCATTTTTCAGGTCTGCATTATTCATAAACACTTCTGTCAAGTCAGCACCTTTTAGGTTTGCTCCCTGCAACGATTGACCCTTGTCTAATCGTTTTTTCAGAAGTGACTTCAGCTGCGCATTGGCATCTCTGTCACCGGCAGCGGCGTTCTGGAGCTTGTCGTTGGTTTCTCTGAGCCGTTGGGCCAGCATTAAGGAGAAGCTTTTATACAGCTTGTATGCCAGAAGAATATTGTGCTCCGACAACAGGCTTTCCTTGATTACCAGAAGAACAGCAGGTCCACCTTCGATGGTTGCACTGGCCGACCGGGGTGATTGGTCTATCACTCCCATTTCTCCAAAGCATGCACCGGAGGTTAGTTTTGCCAGGACCTCTTCTTTCTTGGCGCCGATATACTTGCTGATTCGGACAGTTCCGCTGAGAATAATATACATCTGGTCACCGCGGGATTTTTCCTTGAACACTATTTCGCCGTCGGCAAAGCTTTCGCTGACTGCCAGTTTGAGCAGAGCCAGAAGCTCCCCATCCGAAAGCGTTTGAAAAAAAGTTACGGTTTGTTTCAGCTTAACGAATATTTCTTTTGATAGTTGCATTTTTCCTCAAAAAGCATTTCCGAGCTGGTGCGCAGAACAAATGCATGTCTTGAAAAACAGGGGGAGCCGCTGTTTGGATCGGTTTTTCAAACCGGATAGTATCGCTATGACGTACGGAATTGTCCCTGGGTGTTCTGGAAAATTGTTGGTATTCTAATGATTTATTCTATAAACGGGTCCACTGCCCGAGAATTCTAGAAGAAAATACCTCAATTTTAACTTTTTGTATATCCCTTATTTTTGAATTATTCTATGACTTTTAGCAGCAGTCTCAAAACGGCCCCTGATATTTTATGAAGATCATGTTGAATTTTAGCATCAAAAGGATAATGTGGTGGGTGTTAAAGAAGGTAGGTGTGACATCTTGTACCTGATGCAGCAACAGTTGGAAAAGGTCAGATGGCAAACAGACAGGAGGTAGATTATGGTTAACTGGTGGAGATGCAACAGGGTTGGAAACGTGGTTATCATTATGATTATAGGAAGTTGTTTTATCTGCTGTTCCCACAGCGCAAGGTCATTTCAACCGGAAAAAAAGACAAAGCCGACAGGTATTGTCTGTCTACCTGAATCAAATCAGATAGAGTTTCTGGAGAATCGACTATACGGAAAGCGACTTCTTCAGCACATCAAAAAAGCGAAGGAACACATCAGCATGGGGGCTTATCTTTTCAAACTGTCTAAAAACAAGCGGAATCGAACAGTTCAACTGTTTAATGCTCTGGTTGCGGCCAGTAAAAGAGGGGTAAGGGTTGAGGTGTTGTTGGAGAGGTCCGATCACAACGATAACTTAAATCGATTTAATCAGATAACTGGAAGGGAGCTGGAAAGACACCATATCAAAGTCAGATTCGACTCTCGCCAGGTCCAATCCCATTCGAAATTGGTGGTTATTGATGGGGAGTGGCTCTTTGCAGGGAGTCATAACCTGACACCATCAGCACTGTGGTTTAACAACGAGGTAAGCCTGCTGGTGCGATCCAAGGTGATTGCAGAGAAAGCGCTGCTGCACCTCAATCGTATTCGTTAATCTCTCAGATCATGGCACATATACTTTGCTCAGAGTTCAATCTTCCGCATCTTCCATATTAAAGATGTAATCCTTATGTTTTATGGTCAGGACCGGATGTGGAGAATAACGGACCACTTTTTCAGCGACACTGCCCATGAATACGTGCTTGAGGCCAGTTCGACCGTTTGTACCCATGATGATTATATCGATTTCGCTTTCTCCTGCATAGCGCACGATTTCCGTGAAGGGATCACCTTTGAGATTGATCAGTTCCACCTCCATTTCATCTGCCGCAATATTTTTCCAGAACTCCTCCAAGTCTGTCTTTGCCCGTCGATCTGATTCGGTAATCAGTTTCTGGTGCAGTTCGGGTGAGAAATAGCCGTAATCGTTTAGAATTGTTAGTGGTTCTGAAACAGTTACCATCAACAGTGTCATTCTGGCATCGAACTGTTTTGCGAATTTAATGGCGTATTTGAGGGCATATTGTGATACTTCAGAGCAATCGGTGGGAACCAGAATATTTTTGATATTTACCATGGCAGTTATACCTCCATTCCATCGGGTTACCGTTTAGAACAGCAGAAATATCTGAAAATAACGACAAGGATTGGGTTACCAGGTTTCTGCCTGGTTTTCCTTATCCGCACCTCTATTTTACTTGTTCTTTATCCTGAAATCAATCCAATAATCTTAGTGGTTCTTTTGATTTCGTGATGTCCTTTTCCTTTTTTGCGGTTTGGGATAGACTATAATGATTGGTGAATAACCAACTCCGGAGCGCAACCTTGCTATATTGTGTGGCTGATACTGTCACTATTGTACGGTCATAGGATTTCTTAGTGCAGCGCCTGACAGGAATTCATCACATCAGCTCTGACAATCAGGGTAAGCTTGACAAGCCTTTTGACCTGATCCAGTTGATGTTGAGAAAATCCTTAAATCAACTTTTTTGATGATTGGAACATGCTGGAACAAATAGAGACCGTCATTATCAGGGGAGGCGTCATGATGATCCCCTTGATGATCTGTTCATTTCTTGTCGTGCTGTTTACGTTGGAGCGACTGTTTGTTTTGAGACGAAATCGACAGGTCTCGGGCAAAAGTATTCAGGAGTGGACAGCCTGGTTTTCGACAGGTAGCGGGCCGAATAATCATGGCGTACCCACAGACACTTCCATCGTCAGCCGTATCCTCGCCAAAACCGTACAGTTGCTACCCTTGCCCCAAAACCGACTGCAGGAACGCCTCGGTGATCTGGCACGAATCGAAAAACACAGGCTTGAAAGAGGATTGATCGTTCTGGATACCATTGCAGGGATAGCGCCTCTTTTTGGATTGCTGGGGACTGCATTGGGGATGGTTGATGTGTTTTCAAGGCTTTCTTTAATGGATGAGGCGAAAATGAATGCGCTTTCATCGGGCATTTCACAGGCCCTGTTTACAACTGTAGCCGGTTTGATGATTGGAATTCCCTCCCTTATCGCCTTCAATGCCTTTACGCGGCGTGTTGACAGTTTGATGCTTGTGGCAGAGGAACAAATTAACTCACTGGTCGATACCTTCTTTTCTGAAATGGTGGAAAAGTGAAAAAGGATTTAAACATCAGGTCAAGAAAATAGATACCCATTGCTATGAAACTTACTGATTCGAATAAAAGGCGGACACAGATAAATATCACGGCATTAATAGATATTTTGTTCCTCCTCATCATATTTTTCGCTGTTTCCACACAATTCACCAATCAACGTTCAATTGGTGTGGATCTACCTCGAACGAAAACCGGTAGTTCGGTCTCAACGAATAAAAAGCTGATGATCATTATGAAGGAAGAGAAGGTGATCTTTATCAACGGCGTGCCGGTAAAATGGGAGCTGGCGGCGGAGAATATCCGGAAAGGCAGTTTTGACAAGTCCCAGAAGGTGATACTCAATATTGATAAGCAGATATCTCATGGTAAAGTGATTCAGTTATTGGATATTTTAAAACTGCAACAATTCAAGAAGGTCGTTTTTGGTACATACGCCAGTCAGTGACAACAAAGTCCTAGCTTTGACTTTTCTGATCACACTGATTCTTCACCTGGGCATGATGTCGCCTCTTTCCCAGTGGCTTGATCAGATTCTGCTCCCTCGATTTGCAGATGACGCCCTGGAAATCGATATTAACGAAATTCGGTCCAATCAATCCCTGGAAAAGGAAAAGCAGCCTTTCAGTTTTGAAGAAAAGAGGCCGGACCCGGTGGAAATTCCGCAAAAAGGTGAGGTTCAAGAGCCTGTACCGCCTGTGGGGGAGCATCTGCGGATGGTGCCTGACGAGAAGAAAAAACTATCATTCGAACTGCGAGAAGATGTTATAACTGGAAAAGATGAACCACAAAAGCGTTCCGGACAAAAAAAGCTGTCAGTTGAGCAGAAACCCCAATCTGCACTGGCACAAAGGCCTCAAAAAGCTGTTAAGGAGACGACGGACCTGGATGAAACATCTACTACAGAATCCATTATATCGCCCCTGGTTATTCCTGAGACACATCTAGAAAGCGCTATAAAGAAAAAGGAGAGTGGAATACCTGATGAGGTCAGAGGGAGTTTCAGAAATGGAACCCCGGAAAATACGATCTCTGAGAATCTTCAATACTCAATGAACTCGTATCAATGGACGTTTAAGCGGTTTGTTGATAACTGGGTGGTTGATATTCAGAGGTGGTGGAAGGCACCCATCGATTATATCACCGGCAAGATGCCGGAAGGCGGAGATCTATGGGTTCAGGTTCACCTTGGGCTGTCTGGAAAACTGCTGTCATATCGAATTATCAGGTCCAACGTAACACCTGAGATGGAGTTGAGGGCAATACAGGCCTTGATAGGATCTCTCAAACGCCCGGAAATACCCCTTTCATTTTCGAAAGAGACCCTCGTGATCAACTGGCGTTTTATTTACCCGCCACTACGCCCCCCTATTAAAATGAAGCGCTGACTTTATAGGAAAGGCGGGACTAGGATCCTTCTTCCAGAAGTCCCATTTCTTCCAACAGGTCCATGATTTTTTGCTGTTGAAAGGGCTTGACCAGATAGTATTCGCACCCTTCCTGAAATGCATCGAGGATATTTTTTTTATCCCCTAGAGCAGTTACCATAACAATTTTTACGCCATCGCCAACAAAAGTGCCGTTTTTCTCTTCAATGGCACGTATCTCTTTCAAGGTTTCATGTCCGTCCATCACTGGCATCTTAATATCCAGAAATATAACATCATAGAATTTTTTTTCGTCCACTCGGGCTAGATAATAATCGACGGCTTCCTGACCATTTACTGCGATGTCACACTTGCCTGTATCTTCGAGCATCGTTGTCAGCAATTTACGATTGGTCAGATCGTCATCTACTATCAGAAATCTCATGTATACCTCGATTGGGAATGTTCTGTTTTCAAACTTAAAGGGCAGGCCTGCAGTGCAAGGCGTTTCAGTCGATCAAGGTAGCATCTATATTTGACAGAAGGTCCTGATGGCTGAATGGTTTGGTTATGTATGCATCGCAACCAACATCGTACCCTTTTTGCATCTCATCGGCCATCGCCTTTGCCGAAATTAAAATGATCTTCATTCCTGCAAACTTTTCATCCTGTCGCACAGTCTGACAGACCTGGTATCCGTCAATTCCTGGAAGTATAATATCCAAGAGTAGAATGTCGGGTTGGTAGGTGTGGATTGCCTCCAGAGCTTCTTCGCCGGAGGAAACAGATTGGAGATGATACCCCTCAGAAAGAACCTCATCAAGAAACCTCAGATTGGTCGGGTCATCGTCAACTATCAGAATCTTTGGTGATGTTATCATGACTGGGGGTGTGCATGGAATGGTGTGTACGTTTTCAGAAAAGAGGGTAGACTCTCTACCGCAGTCTGCTCAGGTTAGAGCGACTAACTATATTTAGCCCGATATATAGCAAAAATATGATATGAAATCAAATGTGAAAAATATGTTTGTCAAATTAAACCTATCAAATTGAAACTTAAGAGAAAACAGGATACCTGTAATGAAAAAACTGGTGGCTGATAGAATATTTGTCAATTAGTAACTTTTCGCGCATAATTGGTGCGAAGAAACAGACAGATTTGCGCGAACGCACCCTCGTTTCGACTAAGAGGCGGTCTGGTTGGGAAATACCGACCCGATCACGCATTCTTTAGAACTGACTAGAAAAGGCATGTAAAGATGGAACTCTCGAAACGTTTTCGCTATCTGACCATAACTGCAATTATTGTCGTTTCCCTTGCACTTCTATACCGGTTCAGAGAGACGCTGCCTATTTTTGTGCTGGCATTGCTGTTGTCATATATCCTGACACCATTGGTAACCTGGATGTCGGCCAAACGAGTGTTCAAACGGCAGCTTTCCAGGGGGCTTTCGATTATTATCATTTATCTGTTTCTGATTACGGGACTGTCATTTGGAGGGGCGTACTTTGTCATCAATCTGACAAACGAGGTTCAAATCCTTGTGCAGGATATTCCAAGTTATGGGGAGCGGTTATCGAAAAATTGGGTACCAACTATCAGTAAAGGGATCCAGAATATCGCCAAGTATCTTCCCAAAATCGAATCGCCTGATGCAAAACTGACACTGGAAGAGAAGGAGGAGGCACAAGGAAAGGTACGGGTAGCCGGGACTAAACAGAAGAATGAAATACTGGAGTTTCTGAGGAATACACGCTTCCAGGTAAAGCAGGACAAGGCCGGTTTTGAAATCGTTCCTCAGCCCATTTCACGGGATGTGGAGGATGTTAACTTCGAAGAGTTTGACCTGGCAGCCGTCATCAACAATTTTATTGAATCTCTTACTGAAAACTTGCAAAGCATTTTGCTTGGATTTCTCAACTATGGACAGATTATTGTGTTCTCTGTCGTGACGTCCATTTTCCAGACCTTTATTACATTGATGATTGCAGCTTTTATCATCATCGATCACGAGAAAATCCTGGCGTTTTATCTGGGACTCTTTCCGACACGGTTTGTCAAAAATATTGAGTTGTTCTTGCAAAAACAGGATGCCGGACTGACAGGTGTTGTCAGGGGGCAGATGATTATTTGCCTGGTGAATGGAACCTTAACAGGGATCGGTCTATTTTTTCTTGATGTCAAGTTTGCGTTGACCCTCTCTCTGGTTGCGACGGTCTGTTCGATCATTCCCATTTTCGGTGTCTTCATTTCATCCGTTCCTATTATTCTGATGGCTATTACCAGCTCATTTTTTACAGCGTTGCTGGCATTGGGCTGGATTGTGATCATCCATTTTATAGAGGGAAACATCCTAAATCCAAAGATAATTGGGAAGTCAGCGGAGATACATCCTGTTCTGGTAATTCTCGCTTTAATGGCAGGGCAAAATGCATATGGTATTTTCGGGGCTTTGATTGCGGTACCGATTTTTTCAATACTCCAGATTACCTTTTTCTTCATCTGGGATCTTATTTTTACTTTGGACGATTCCCCTGCCCCTGCAACAACAGGGATATCAATCTACCAGAAACCGGATGAATAACAGCCGGACCAAATTTTAACCAATTTACAACATCTTGTTTTTTTTGGACAGGAGTGATCACGTAAAGAGAAAATGACAACAAAGAAACAGAAATCGCAGGTGTGGGGAAATCGATTGAATACCCCGCCGGATCAATTGAATATCGGGTTTTGTGCCGGAAGAGATGTTATCACCCTGCCCATGGCAGATGAAATCCTGCTGGAGTTCGATGTCTGGACAAATCTGGCTCATGCCATGATGCTGAACAAGGTCGGAGTGTTGAATGACCAGGAACTGGCAGATATCAGAGGGGCATTGTCGGACCTGGTCCGGGATTTTCAGGCTGGATCCTTTGAACTGGATCCAGAGAAGGAGGATGTTCATATTAACGTTGAACACTATATTACGTTTACTAAAGGAATTGTTGCAGGTAAAAAGATACACACCGGTCGCAGTAGAAACGATCAGGTTTCAACCGATATGCGATTGTTTCTGAGGGAAGCGGTGATCGAGTTGGTTGCCTCCACACTGACCCTTGTTAAAGCCATACTAAATCGAGCAGAACAAGAAACTGCGAGCATTATGCCTGGGTTTACCCACTATCAACCAGCCATGCTGACAACGGTTGGTCATTGGTTGACCAGTTGGAGCCAGGGGCTGCTGAGGGACGCCCTGAGCCTGATGCAGGATCTGAAAATGATGAACCGTTCCCCTCTGGGGGCAGCGGCATCATTTGGAACTTCCTGGCCGATCAATCGGGAGTATGCGGCTGAACTACTCGGGTTTGACGCCGTAGAAGAAAACAGCCTGGATTGTATCAGTTCGAGGGGAGAGAACGAAACCCGAATCGCAGCAAGTATTTCGATCATGATGAATCATCTGAGCGTGATCTCCCAGGATATTATCCTGCTCAGCACTCCATTTTACGGCTTTTTCAAGGTCGATGACCGATATGTAACCGGGTCATCCATTATGCCGCAAAAACGAAATCCAGATTTTGCTGAAATTATCCGGAGCAAAGCCTCTTTGGTACATGGGAGCCTGATCAGCCTTTTGGGAATACAAAAGGGGGCCATGAGTGGATATAACAGAGATACCCAACAGACAAAATACCTGATTATGGACCTTCTGCGCGAATCAAGGGATGTTCCGTCAATTCTAAGCGGTGTGATCGCATCCCTGGTCTTTGACAGAATAACCATGCGCAAGAGTTGCGAGCAGGGCTATATCAACGCCACTGACATCGCGGATAGGCTGGCACAGAAACATGGGCTCTCTTTCAGGGATTGCTATGAGGTTCTATCCTCCGCAGTCAAATACAGCGAAGATAAGGGAAGGATCACCTTGGAGACTCTGAAACAAGCGATTTCAGAACAGGGGCTGGAGATAGCCTTTTCAGAGGAAGACGCTATTTTTATTAATTCACCTGAAAAATCCCTACTTGAAAAACGGCACACAGGTGCTCCTTCGGCAGAATCTGTGGAACGGATGATTCGAAAGCAACACGGGGAAATTGAGAGGATAGAAAGGGAACTGGGCGAGTTTGGACAGGGAATTCAGGATGCCAGAAAGCGTTGTTTTGGCGGTTGATTACTCTTCATCCTTATTCTCTTTGAGCTCTGACAGCAGTTGAGTTAACTGTTGGCCGTTAATCATCTGCTGGGGATCTTTCATATGTTCCCGCTCTGAATGGATTATGTTGTTCCGGGGCACTGGATTGGTGACCAGGTTCAGCACCATCAGTACCTTGATGATATTCTCCTTCAGTGCAAGAGGCTTGGTACTTCTTTTTGAGGTTACCTTGAGCTTCAATAGCGTTTGGAGACTCTGATTATTGATACTGAGTTTGAAAAGATTCTCTACAGGTATCAGAGTTGTCAGGAATACCACCTTGCAATCGAAGATATCCGGCATGGTTTTCTTGATTTTCAGCTTCAACAGCTTGATAATTTTCTGGTTCTCCTCCTTTTCCTCCTCTGTCAGAGAGAGCATGACTGACCCATCTTCCCCTGTTTTTTCGAGTGATTGAATCAGGATCACCTTTTCCTGGATGGATGGTTCCAGGATGTAAAACATATTTTTGTAAAGCGGTTCCAGCTCGGATTCGTACTCTTTCTGGATTCTTTCGGCAATGTGCTTGATAAATTCCCTGAGAAATTCCCTGCGAGGGGAAACAGTCACCATCAGATCCAACAGATACTTTGCGGAAATACCTTCACTGATATCCTTTTCCTGGGAAATTTCCTGAAACATGGTCTGGATCCGTCTTTTCTGGAGCCTCATTTCCTGTTGTGCCATTTCTGTAATACTGGCACTTCTCTCTTCCAGGCGTTTCCGATAGGTATCTATATCCTTGCGGTAAATTTCTGCTGACTCTTTCTGCTTCATTCTCCGCAGCTTCGTGACCTTTCGTTCAAGTTGACGAATGTACTTGTCTCCCTGCCGTCGCATCTCCTCAATTCGCTTTTCTGTCAGATCCTTATCAGCTTCAACTCGATCCTTAAAGAGGTCGAGGGTCTTATGTCGGGCTTTTCTCTTGTATTGCGTGCAACTCACCAGAAGATTAAGGATCTGCATGATGGTGTACTCGATCACATCATGCATGATGGGCTCGGTTTTCAGGTTGCCCCCTTTCTCCAGCTTGAAATAGTGGGCGTCCAGCAGGTCAAAATCTACAAATTCCCCCCATTCCGAGTCCTCTTTCAGTTTGGCATTTATTTCTGTTCCGAACTCTCTTTGCTCTAATGTGCTGAGGTTGTAAGCGTAAGTAACGAAAATGCCGTTTTTGGTTTTAATCTTCTTTTTAGAAGGCTCGTTTTGTCTTTTCCTACGGTACTCCTGATAAGGCCTCCGATATTTCTTTTTAGATGAATCCGTTTCCAGGGACGTTTCGAAGATAATGTGGTTCTCAATGGCTTTGAAAATAGCCGGTCTGAATATCTGGGACAGCATCCGAATCGCAATTTCGGATGAGGTTGATGACACGAGCATCAGGTAGTAGCGCAGCAAGAAAAGCTCCATCCCTGAATAGATAAAATGGTACCAGTACAGGTTTCTCAGCTGGTCTTCGAATTTTTCCCCTAGATCGTCTTCATACGCATTGGCGTCCGAGGTTTTATTTTTAGAAACTGCAGCTTTCCCGAACTTGAATGGAACATACAATTCACTGAATTTCAGCAGATCATCCTTCAATGGTTTCAAAGCCGATGTGACTTCAGAATAGGTCGAATTGTGATCCAGTTTTCTGAGATAGAGGGTTAACTTTTCCTTGTCCCAATTTTCGATGGTTGAGTAAAATCCCACCAGTTTGAAAAAGAGCTTGGCAACAAGTCCTTCACTGTGTGGCTGTGTGGCAATTCCCTTTTCTCTGATGGTTCTGGAAGGTAGGAGAAACTTGATTGGTGTCCAGGTCACAATGATTTCGTCATGTTCAGACTCCAGCGAAGGCGGGTCTTCGCCTGCTGGCACCTCTGGCAGTTCGGGGAAATCCTGGCTTTTGAAAACCGTGTATTTCTTGATATCTTCCAGGCTATTTTTGTAAAGATTTCGGTAAGTTTTTCTGGTATGCCTTGTCGTGAACCTCAGAGCCGCCTGAGTGGCTTTCATTTGTTCCATCAGGGATTTTTCCCGGAACAGTTTAAATCCTTCACCGGCGTGCTTGATTTTCCTATAATATACCCACTTTGCACCCAGAATCTGATGGGCCAGCATTTTGAGAATATAGAGCTTCTCAGCTGGCGTTTGCTCTTCAATAGATTTGACGGAAGTCAGTATATCCAGCATTTTAACTTATTTGAAATATAGCCTGTGACCGTTAACTTCACTTACATGACAAAGAAAAATAGCAATTGTTTTATATTGCTGAGTTTATGCATAATTCCAGCCTAAAGCACCCTAAGCTTTGAAAATATCTACCTTTTTATGGTACTCCCTCAGAAATTCTTTAGCGAAATCCGTGTTGACCGCTGAGCAGTCAACGGATTCGTTCCTAGAATTCTCGGATAATCCACTCATGGTTATCATTGGGCAGGCAGCAGTTAGTTGTTTTTATATCAACCTTCCGCGTCATATGCTTATCATCAAAAATGGGATTAAACAACAGGAAAATGTGATATCAGCCACAGAAAGGGATCATCTGTTTTGGCGGTGGGCGCTTATCTATCGCATATCCGTGATTACCTATTTTCGGATATTTTCAGATCATGCCTGCTTAAAAATAGGATGATCTATCTGAACGTTCCTTATAAAAAGACGACAATTTCAACCAGGGTGCTTTTTTAAATTTTTCAAATCTGACGATGATCAGCCTCCGATGTCGATATTTAGTCATTTTATACTATAAGTTTAGTCACTTACTAACGATCAAACAAGCAGGCAGACAACCTGTATTTTTGAGAAATGACCTTTGCACTTGCTTGAAACCCATATAAACGGCTTTTTATAAGCGCTTCCGCTCATAGAATAGGCTTGACACATATTGCTAATTTCACTAAGCTTTTGTCGAATTAAGAAGCCCTTTAAGTGTATGGAAATGAATTAAAAAAGGAGTTCACCTATGAATATTTTGGTTTGTTATGATGAAACAGAAGTAGCCCAGGAAGCGATGAAGGTTGGTGTGAAACATGCGAAAGCATTCAGTGCCAAAGTGTTTGTTATTACGTCAATGGTTGGTGGCAGTAAAGACAATATTGAAGATAACAAAAAAGCAGAGAGTGGCCTGAAACACGCCGAAAGTGTTTTGCAAAAAGAGGGAATTGCTTGTGAAACACATTTGCTCGTACGAGGACTGAGCTCCGGCGAAGATATTATTCAGTATGCATCTGAAAATGACATCGATGAAATCGTCATTGGGATCAAAAAAACGTCTAAAGTGGGGAAACTCGTTTTCGGGTCAACAGCACAACACGTGATCCTCGAATCTAACTGCCCGGTTATAACCGTCAGGTAACAACAAGCTGTTTCAGGCGCTTAAGCAACGCAAGAGCAGACTGTTGATCATCGGGCTGAAAGTGCCCGGGGATTCCTCTTAGCATTCCCGGTATTTCTACCACGGTTTACCTCATGTTTCAGGTGTATATCTGTCATATTGGCCCCGACGGCAATATGACAATGAAAAAATAAAAGTAAAAAATGGAAAAAAAGAGCGAGCGTAATTTGTGGGAAGACTCGGTGGTTACACCTGAATTTGTGATGAATAAGATCCGGCCTGGAATGAGTATTTTTGTCGGTACGGGTCCGGCTGAACCCCTAACACTTGTTAAGAGCCTGACAACCTCTGAATCTTATAATCTGCAGGACTTGCAGCTGATTCAGCTGGTGAGTGTCGGCGATGCCATCTCCCAAAAGGAGCTACGTTTTCAGCGTTACCGTTTGAAAACCTTCTTCTCAGGTTGGATAGCAGATGAAGCGATTACAGCAGGAAGAGTCGACCTGATTCCCAGCCGATTTGACAATATTCCCAGTTTATTCGAATCTGGTCAGTTGCCCGTTGATGTGGCGTTTATTCAGATAACCCCACCAAATGAAGCTGGATACTGCAGCCTCGGGGTTGCTGTTGATGTTGCGCGTTTGGCCATGGAACAGGCTTCTCTGGTGGTGGGGGAGATTAATACTCAGATTCCGCGTACTTTTGGTGATACTTATGTCCCCATAACTGAATTTGACTATCTGGTAAAGTCCACAGAACCGCCCCTTTATTTTGATCCATGGCCGATGGATGACATCTTCGACATTGTTGCGGAGAATGTTGCCAATATCATCGAGGATGGAAGTTGCATCGCATTTTCCATCGGGACCCTTTTCGAACATCTCAGCCAGCACCTGATGAAGAAACGGCATCTAGGTATTCATACGCCTTTTTTCAGTGACAATGCCATGCATCTGATAAAAAGCGGTGCTGTGAGTAACCGACGGAAAGAGATTTACCGTGGGCAGTCTGTTACATCCTATGCATATGGATCCGCAGAATTGATGAAATGGCTGGACCGAAATCCTCTGGTTGAATTTCAGGGGATTGATAAGGTGTTTAATCCACTGCAAATTGGCAAGAACAAGAACTTTGTTGGCGTCATTCAGGCTCGTAAAGTAGATCTCGCCGGGCGTGTTACACTTCACGTTGGTAGGAGAGGGGTTGTGGCTGGTCTGGCTCAGGCAACGGCTGTTGTGAACGGGGCCTCAATATCAGCTGGCGGATACACGATCTTCGGTCTTCCCAGCCGAAATATCAAAGGGGAGTCCAACATCCTGATGAACGTGGAGCATTTACCCAACCTGATGAATATTCCTGAGTCAGTTAACCTGATAGCCACCGAGTATGGTGTCGCCAACCTCACAGGAAGGACACTGCGGGAAAGGGCTCAGGCGTTGATTGAAATCGCGCATCCTGATGATCGGAAAATGTTGATTGAAGAGGCCAAGAAAGCAAAGATTCTATACCAGGATCAGATATTTCTGGAAAATGCTCACCTTTACCCGTCAGAAATCACTGCCAAACATACATTTAGAAATGGGCTGCAGGTGCGGTTTCGCGCAATGAAGCCATCGGACGAAGAAGAGATGCGCCTCCTGTTCTACCGGTTTTCTGATGAAGCTGTCTACTATCGCTACTTCACCTCCATTAAGACCATGCCGCATACCAAAATGCAGGAGTACGTCAATGTTGACTACAACCACGTGATGTCGATTGTGGGGCTGATCTATGAGCCTGGTCAGGGAACAATTATCGCGGAAGCAAGATATGTCAAAGAGCCCAGACGCCCATGGGCGGATGTTGCATTTATTGTTGATGAAAAGTTTAATGGTCTTGGCATTGCGAGTTACATGTATCAAAACCTGATGAGACTTGCCAAGGATAGAGGAATTCAAGGTTTTACAGCGGATGTACTGTCCTCAAATCAGGGTATGATGAAGGTGTTTGAAAAAGGTGGTGTTGTGAAGGCAAAGCTGGAATATGGTGTTTATAAATTGACCATGCCTTTTGATTAAACGTGGCTGGTAAATAAATCCGAAGCGGAACCCCAGGCGACCATAGAACTGATGAGTGATCAAGCAGCCAGAAGAATTCTCGTAATAGATGACGAAGGAGCAGTGCGCGAAAATATAGCGGCCTACCTCGAGGATAGCGAATTTGTCGTTTTTCAGGCGGAAAACGGTCGTGTTGGTATGGATTTGTTTTTGAAGGAAGATCCGGATGTTGTGCTTGTGGATATCGATATGCCGGAGATGAACGGGTTTGAGGTGCTGGTAGAAGTAAAGAAAAAGTCAGAGGAGATACCAGTTGTTTTCGTTTCAGGTGCAGGTGAAATTACCAATGCAATTGAAGCTTCCAGACTGGGTGCCTGGGACTTTGTGGTGAAGCCAATCCACAACATGGCCGTTGTTGAACATACGATTGACAAGGTTCTGGAACGTCGCGAACTGCTGAAAGAGAACCGTGAGTACAAAGAAGACCTGGAGCTGAAAGTTAAAGATCGGACAGCTTCCCTGGAACAGAAAACAGAAGAGCTTCTGAATACGAATGAGAAGCTCATTGGTGAAATTGAAGAGCGGAGACTGGCTGAAGCACGCCTTCGGCAAGCAAAAGAACGTTCAGTCGCTCTGCGTCGATTTTCCAATAAAATTTCAGAATTCACTGATGAAGCGCGCCTTCTTGAAACCGCGCTGGAGGAACTGTGTGAGAATATCTACCTGTCAGGAGCCTCCCTGTTTCATAGTTTTAAATCCGATCAACTGACAAAATTCCTTTCTGGAAGACCTCCCAGCGAGTTTTTGAATAAATTGCCGACCTTTAGTTTTATCCGTAACTTGTTCAGTAATCGCTCCCAGGAGATCGTTGTATACAATAACGTTACGGAAGAGGGTCCTGTGTTTGAATTTTATAAAGACCAGGATAGTGTTCCGGACGATCTGGTTGGCAGTCATTTTGCTTTTTTACGTGGGAAGTCGCTTCACCATCATGTTTTTTGTTTTCATCGTGATGCCCTGTATGCTCCGTTTTATAATCTGGACATCGAATATATGAAAAGCATGGTCAATGAGATCAACACCGCGTATGGAAACATTCAGGTCATCACAGCAAATGCATGGCTTGAGAGGCGCCTGAAATCCACAATTCCTGTGGACAGGGCCAATACCCTGCTGGAGACTCATGAGATTCCAGGATATGAAGTGGCGAGTTCGGTTTATCCCTCCTATGAGATCAAGGCGGAATGGCACTTCGTTCTTCCTGTTGATGAGAATGCATCAGTCATGCTTATGTCAGATATTCCAGGTATGGGTATGTCTGACGTTATGTATAATGAAATGGCCACGGAGTTGATTAACGAGAATTTGACCCAGTTGAGTGAGCCGGAGAAGATGATGGGCTTGCTGAATGATGAACTCCAAACCGACTTTCATCCCAACAGATCCTTAACACTTAACTATCTTCTCATCCAGCATCAGGAAGGTATTGTCCAATATAATAATCTGGGCCTTGAAGCAATGACCTTGTTGAAGATTGATAAAACAGGTCACTCAGTACTTTCCCCCCAACACTCCCCTTTTGTGCAGATATATGTAGATCAATTGGAGAACTTTTTTCATCAGGAGCAGATCTCTCTCGATACAGGTGAGTTTATCCTTGGTTTTACCAAGCGTATGGCTGATATGATCAATGTTGACCATGGTAAGATGAAGAATGATGATTTTCTGAAACTGATCCAGGAGTTTTATCACCTGCCGGTTGATCAGATTATGGAGAAAATTGTGCTGTTTATGATTGATTTTTTCCCCAAAAATCTGCAAAAGAACGATGCGAACCTGATACTGATCAAACGATTATAAGAGATGGCGGTTAATGACTGATGAAAACCAGTCATTGAGCGGGACTTCTTTTTGAACAGGCATGCCTAAAGCTGACCGAAGCAGAGCCATTTGTGATTGGACAGCCCCACATTTTCCACAGCACTGGTGAAGGTCACCGGACAGAGTCCATCCAACGACATTGTTTTATTCGATCGACCCAAATTTTTACAGGCTGAGTATAGTGCGTCGATACTTGTCAGATCAACAGCTGTAACGTTTTCAAGATTAATTTTAAAACTGCAGATCTGCTGTTCTGATGATTCAAGTTTCTGCCACATCATTTCGACCTGCTCTTCAGTTAGCGCTCCCCTGATTTTCAATATACCGGTTGCACCTGTCTCATCTATAGCGAAGTCAATACTGGAAATGGGTGTTCTATATCGTTTATTCATAGCTTTTCTCCAATAGTGCCGTAGCTTAGCGATTGAGGGGTGTTCTAACCTTGAATTTTAGATAACGCGTTGAACGGCGGCGAACTAGGACCGGGTGAGATGACAGTTCTTCGATCATTTTGATCAGACCTTCCAAATTGATGGGAGAGGAAACCGTTCGAAGAGCTCCAAACAGTTTGGCAGACTGCAGCGGGTTATAATTAATATATCCGGGTTCGACAATTGGAGTTGATTTGGCAATGATGACCACGCCGGGGAACTCTTTCCTCATCTGAATGATTGTCTTTAATCCCTCCAGTTCAGGAGCATTGATGTCTGTAATGACCAGATCGGTTGGGTTTTTTCTATAAAATTCGATTCCTTTTTGTCCTTCATCACGCTCTATGACATGATAACCGCCTTTTTCAAGCTGCTGCTTCAGCGATATCCGGACTGCCTCATTTTTGTCGATAATCAGAATCCGTCTCATTCTTCCTATTATCATTGGCTTGCTGCCGTGAATCGAATTTCAAAATATAATACTAGTACATCGTATAACTTAAAGTTTCGGATAGAGTCGTTTTAGCTTAATACGGGCATCGGCCGTGCGAAACTGCCAATCCACCTTTGATTGGCGATTGTTCCGGTCTTCATT
>Ga0307989_1000023_pt1 | contig 139291 bp, 116 predicted proteins | sample EllFjometagen185_FD_203164 | JGI IMG/M metagenome (GOLD analysis project Ga0307989, IMG submission 203164) | Marine microbial communities from Ellis Fjord, Antarctic Ocean - #185 | ecosystem: Environmental > Aquatic > Marine > Unclassified | place: Southern Ocean | collected 2014-10-08 | reverse complement strand
AGTCCTTCAGCGCCGATGGTACTGCATGGGTAACCGTGTGGGAGAGTAGGACACTGCCGGATATCCAATTGTTTCGCGAGAAACAAGCCGGTTAAAAGCCCAGGGGGGTCTACTTCCTGGGCTTTTTTGCGTTCAGGGGTTTGCTTTCTTGTGCCGCGATATGGTAAGAACCCGGTATTTCCAGCCTTTTTGGGTAGAGCGCATGCGACCTCCTGTCGATAACTATTGACCTCAGTGCTTTACATGCATGTCCACAACGGTATATGACCAGAGATAGGCAGGCAGGTGGAATCTCAGTTGACTGCAAAGTGGCATAAAGGGTTTCCGACCCTTTTAAGTGTTTCTTAATAATTTTAAAGAAACAAGTCGCTTGTTAAAAATTCACTTAGTCCAATGCCATCTTGAATTACAACAAATATTTTGATGATGTTTTTGAACCGGTATTTTCGATGTTAAGAGCAAAAACCATATGGGGAGTATTCCTGATATTGCTTTTGCTAGCGGGAACGGGGATATATATTTATAGGCAAAGGATCAATACACCTGATGATCTAACCGTATCGCTTAATGAAGATAGCCGGGTCCAAATCAATTTATCAGAGGGGACAAGGGACAGTGGGCTACAATATTGGATCGAAACACTGCCTGAGAATGGGTGGTTAAAAGGAACGCTTCCAGATGTTACCTACCTGCCAAAAAAAGATCACTTTGGGAAAGATTTGTTCAGGTACTCAATATCCCGAAATGGAGGTAAGCGTTATAGTGCTTCTGTTAGATTAACAATAAAGGGGCATAACGATGTGCCAAGCGTTAAAGATATGAGGGTAAGCCTTGGTGAGGACAGTCATTTCCCTTTTACGCTTTCAGCCAGTGACCCCGATAGTGAAACACTCTCCATCAAGATACTGAAACCGCCACTTCATGGTACCCTATCAGGAAGTCTCCCCAATGTCGTTTATACACCAAATCCAGACTTTTCAGGACAGGATCATTTAATATTTGAAGCCAGAGATCTGCTCAGCAGCAGTCTACCTGGTACTGTTCTATTCTCTGTTGCTCCGATAAATGATCCTCCGGTGGTTTTCGGCTTCTCAGTAACGACCTATCGGGGATTTCGAACACCAATTGTGTTAAAGGCAGAGGACCCTGATAATAGCACGCTCAGTTATGAGTGGTTAAATGGACCAAGGCATGGCGTCTTGAAAATGAGTGGTAAAAATCGGGTAATGTATCTACCCAACGCCGGGTACACGGGAGCGGACCTTTTCGCATACCGTGCATTTGACGGTCAACATTATAGCAACGTTGCAGAAGTGACCGTCGACGTGCATGCATTCAAAGGGGCCGATCGATTAACGGCTCAGTTAAAGAAGTTGATTAACAAGGGCGGGGTCGCGATTGGTGACCGAGATACCGGTGGATATATCTTTCAGGAGGGCAAATATAAGCCGGCATCAATACTGAAACTGGCAACGGCTCTAGCTGCATTGCATTATCTTGGGGGTGATGCGCGATTTCAAACTGAGTTTTCAGTGGATCCGAAGAATAATCTCTTTATTAAGGGATATGCCGATCCATTATTGACAACTTCTGAGTGGAAAAAAATTGGGGCTGAGCTATCGAGCATGGGAGTTTTTAACAAACCGGTGCCACAGATCACACTTGATGATACAGCTATCGAAAAAGGGTCTGATTTCAGTGGGAGGGGGAAAACGATCAACTATTATGATGCGCCTTTGGGTGCATTGGCGTCGAACTATAATATTGTTGAGGTGAACATTCGACCAGGAAGTGGGGTGTTTCCATGGAAAAACAAGGCTCCGGTTACGGACATGATTCGTAAGAGGGCACGAGGTTTACCGAGGGGGTATCAACGGTTCAGTGTTGCTTCAGAACCTGAAGGGGGCACTCAATATACTGGAGAGCTGATCCGGAAGATTTTCCAGCAGTTTGGCCTCAAAAACAAATCGATAATAGCAATTGAACCGGTACCGGTAACCCTTGATACACTGTATATTCATGATTCCAGCCACGACTTGAAACGAGTGGTAGAAACCATGCTGCTCGACTCCAGTAATTTCATTGCCAATCAGTTGCTGCTGGTAATGGCAATCGACAAAAATGGGGAGCCCGGTCGTCTGGGGCAGGGGGTCAAATTGTTGAATCGGTTTCTAAAAAAGCAAATAGGTCTGAGAATAAGCGATTTCAACATAGTGGAGGGATCCGGGCTCTCTCACGGGAACCGAATCAGCCTGGAAGCCATGCTTGACGTGCTGACCCGCTTCAAAGACCAGCGGGAGTTGCTGCCTCCCCTGACAAAAGCGAAATATCTTGATCTAATTCAGATTGGCAGACGATGGAATATTCGCGCGAAAACGGGAACCATGAAGGGTATTGCCAGCCTGGCGGGGTTTCTCCAGAAGAAAGATGGGGAGTGGCTGCCTTTCGTGATCATGCTGGAAGGAAAGCCGACAGATCGAGCACGAGTGCTGCAGGTTATCTGCCGGTTCTATTCAGAATAGGCATATCATGTCAGAGGAGGGTAGCCCCTTTGCTTCTATATCGGAAATGGTTCCAGCTGGTTTTCTGTCAGCATTTCTTTGTCCCTCTGTAAAATCTCTTCGCTGGTGACAGCTGCCAAGGATGGTTTTGTATCGAGGTAACGACTTCCTACCTTGATCAGCTTCTCTCGTGTGCAGCTCAGGACGCCTTCCCGAAATTTTTCCCGCATGGCTCTGGTTCTACCTTTCCTTTCATTGATGTACTCCAGAACGGCTTTTCCTGCAGGGGATACGGGCGTATCCATGCCGCTGCAGGTCTGCAGAATGGTTTCGTCAACATCCTGATCTGTGAAATCCCCCGATTTTATCCATTCGAGAGCACTTTCATAAACCGAGAGGGTCCGTGCAAGGTGTGGGTCCCGGTAGGAAAGCATGGTAAAAATTCCTTCATCGGGATTGTAACCGGCCATGCCACCGTAGGCACCTCCCTTTTCCCTGATTTCGCCATGCAGAAAGCAGGATCTGAGGAGATTGGCCAGTACCAGAAGTGCCGGGCTGTCCTCATGGGTAAAGTCCGGGGTCTTAAATGCTTTGGCCACATATGAGACGGGTGTGGTGGTTAGCCAGGCTTCGTTCTGATAGCCGAGTTGAAAATCAGCGCTCACTGCTCTGTCAGCAGCTGTATTGCTGTTGGCAGCTGACTGATCGGTATTCAGGTTTTCGACAAATAATTTGATGTAAGGCAAAATGCCGTCAAAGTATTCGCTCTCACCAACGACCAGCATGGAAAGGCTATCTGCCTGCAAGAGCTGTTTCAAAAGTTGGTTCAGCTTCTCAACGGCTTTCAGGAGCTCATCTTCGGACAGCTGAGACAGTTTTTTCATGAACTGTACCTGATGAACACCGCCGTATATCTCATCTATCTGGCTGGTTCGGCTGAAATTGCGGCTGGCCATGCCGGATGCATAACTGTGTCCTGCCTGAACCAGTGATGTCAGCATGTTGTTGGTTCGTTGTGCGATCAGGGTCTGAATACGTGACAGGTCTGAGAAATCCCAGTGTGTCAGAATTTTTTGTCCCAGTGAGAACATTTTCTCCACGTTTTGATGCAATGCCTTACTTGAAACACTGAAAAACTCATGGAAGTTGTCCTTAGGCTGCAGACTGATTTCGTTGTTGGGGCCGGCCGAAAAACCGCCGGTATACCGGGTGATCTCTCCAGCCAGTGCCTCGTATGAAAGACCATCTGCACCGTTACTCGTCAGCAGGTAGCCGAGAATTGGTAACCATTCCCTGTCCTCTTCCGGGATATTGTCCATGCGGAAGTGCCAGTTGAAATAGAGGATTCCATTGGTCGGTCTGTCGTAAAACTTAATATCAAGGCCCTCCATTGATTGCTCATGTGGGGAAACATATCTGATATCTTTTGGAATGTCTGATACTCTCAGGCTTGGCAGGCAGGAGAGATCCTCCTTTGATTCCTGGAGTTTTCTGAGCGCCGTCGAATCAGTGAGGAGCTTCTCTTTCTCTGCATCAGATAATCCAGACTTGATATTTTCCAGCTGGCATTGCACATCTACGAGACGTTTACTTTCCAGTTCTGTATCCGGCAGAAGGGAAACCTTTACCCGATGAGGATTGTCAATGAGGTATTTTTCGATTTGCGCTTCAAGGTAATTGCCATTGTCGATCTCGTTCTTGAGTCGGTTCAGTGTCTGATCAAAGTTGATGCTGTTTAATGGGTCACCCCCATGCATCCAGGTACCGAAAAACCGAAACAGCAGGTTTAAACTGTATGGATAGTGGCCGCCACTGATCTCTCTGGTGTCCAACTCCATCTGATGAATCGCAGACTCAACCTGCTCTGGCTCTATCCCTGCGTCGACAATTTCGAGCAGGGTGTCCAGAATCAATTGTTCAACCTTGTCGATGTTTTCAACCGACACAGCCTGTAATCCGACGCTGAAATAGGGCTCCTTGATCTCATCCTCAAATCCGGTTGTGTCTGCCAGCGCTTTTCCCAACTTTGATTCAAGAAGTTTCTTTCTCAGAGGCGCTCCGGAATTGCCCAGCAGTATCAGACTAATTACCTGTAGAGATAACACTTCGAGAGGATCCTGAATGCTGCAGGTCAGCCAGGCCAGAGCAACCTGGCACTTCTCCCCGTCATCTTCCGACTGGTTAAGGGGATAGTAGTACTGAGATGATTGAGGGGTGGTGAATCGCTGCTCATCCGGGACTGCGGTATCGATGTCGATTCGGTCAAACTGTGAAAGAAAGGAATTGATCTCTTTCAACCTTTTTTCAAGGGGAATATCACCATAGGTATAAATAAATGAGTTACTGGGGTGATAGTAAAAGCGGTGAAATTCCAGTAGTTGTTCATGGGTTAAATCAGCAATATTCTCTGGATCACCTCCTGAATTATGTTTGTAGGTGACCGTCGGAAACAGGGCATTTCCCATGCTGCGATGCATGATATGGCTCTGAGTTGACATCGCCCCCTTCATTTCATTGTAAACGATTCCCTGGATCACAAGGGGGGAGTCCGGGTTATCCTGCTCCTCAAACTCCAGTCGATGCCCTTCCTGCTTAAAGCTTTCTGGAGACAACTGGGGAAACAGGGCTGCATCCAGGTATACATCCATCAGGTTAAAATAGTCGGTCTCGTTTTGCGTGGCAAACGGGTACATTGTCCAGTCGCTTGCTGTCAGCGCATTCATGAATGTCTTCATGCTTCGCTTGATCATCGAAAAAAATGGATCTCGAACTGGAAAGCGTTTCGACCCGCAAAGGGCAGTGTGCTCGAGTATATGGGCGATTCCGGTCGAGTCGACCGGTGTGGTTCTGAATGCGATGGCAAAACAGTTATTATCGTCTTCGTTCGCCAGGTGAATCATCCTGGCTCCGGTTTTTTCATGCTCCAATTGAATCAATGTATTTTTCAGTTTGGGCAGGGCATCAATCGATTGAACCTGGAAACCTTCAATTCGTTCTCCTTTTTTCATTATCGGCTCGACTTTTTGTAGTGTTTTAGAGAGCTATCTGCAGAATGCTCGCATTCATAGGCTTTTCTGGTAGTGTTACCCATTATACGGCTAAATCAAAATTGTGTCAGCTGACAAAATCTGATTGTCAACCAGGTTCATAAAAATGTCTACTTGTGCGCCGCTTTTGTCGAATGATCTGCCTGAGAATAGTTTACTGACTTTTGAGATAAAGATGTTTATACAATAAATACAATTGTTAAGAAGTGACCGCATGAAATCCTAAGGGTTTCATTGAGAGTTTCGTTGTTTTTTCAGAAGGGGCAAAAAAACGAGAATAAAAAAACTGAGTCTAAACATTTATTTTTTTAACAACTTAAGATTTTTTGATGACGATAAAGGGATTAATTTATTGGACCTGAATTCAGTTTGGTACAAAGATAGCAGCAAGGGTTCCTAATCATCGATGATCGTATGACTATTTTTGACGATGTGTCCTGTGAACAGGGCACCAGAATATTTTAACTGCCTGAATTAATGTAGGAATATTGAGGGACTGGGAAGGGCCAATCCGCCGGTAAGATCCCGATTTTTCAATCACTTCATGGACGAAGCTACAGAAACAGGATGCTTATATTGGAGAGGCAGATGAAAAAAAGTACTATTAGAAATAAACGTAAATCAAAATCTTTTAACCCCAGCAGAAGCGATATCTCTGAAGCCATGAAAGACTATCAGGCAAAAGGGGGGAAGATAGAAAAAATGGAAACCTTTCCCGAGGAAGAGATGGATCGCATTTTAAGTTATTTTACCTGGGTTCCCTGATCAACGTTCTTCTCCGGTGGGTTCCTATTTCTGTTGAAAGAGAACCTGCCGAATTTGTCGCATATCCTCCCAGACCAGCCCCAGAGCTGACGGATTTCTCAGTAGATAGGATGGATGAAATGTCGGTATCAACGGGTATCCATTGAAAGTGGTCAACTTTCCCCTCATTTTCATGATGCCGTAAGCATGTGGTAGCAGTGTCTTGGTAGCGATATTGCCCATTGTGACAATCAATCGGGGTTTTAATATTTCCAGCTGTTTGAACAGAAAAGGTGAACAGGTGGCGATTTCGTTGGTATTCGGATTGCGGTTGCCAGGAGGTCTGCATTTGACCACGTTGCATATATACACGGCTTCCCGGTTAATGCCGATGGATTGAATCATCTGTGTTAACAGCTTCCCCGCTTTTCCCACAAAGGCGACTCCAGATTTGTCCTCGTCCGCACCAGGACCCTCACCGATAAAAACCAGTTCAGCGTTTATATTACCTTGTCCGAAGACAATTTTCTGTCTGTCGTTGCAAAGGTCACAACGAGTGCAGTCTCTCAGTCTTAGTCTCATGGAATCCAGTGTCTTCGAATCCATGGGGTCCATGTTCAGAGGGGCTGGAGCAGTGACAGACTTGCTGGCATCAATCGGGTTGACGCTATCAGCTGGTGATGGTTTTTCCTGAGTAACAAAAGGAGCACTTCTTACGGCTACAGAATCCTGTGGGGGCGGTTTGGGCTGGATAGGGTCCCGCTCCGGCCTGTTTTCCAGTGTTTTCTGAAGATCCAGCAACAGCTCTTCGTTTATGGGCTCCAGGAAGAACCAGTTGCTTTGCCCGCTTTTGGTTCGCAGGGTACCCTCAAGCTGTTTGATAAGGTTATTTGTTAGATTTTCAGTCATTGGAACCTTGTTCATAGTACGGTTGACAGCAGCAGGGCATGCATCCGGGGTCGAAAAAGTCGCATGAGTGGGATATTGTCTTCACGACTAAGATTAACGCGGTTTGAAAGCAGGATAATGTTGATCCGCGAAACTGGGTCCATCCAGATTGAGGTTCCCGTAAACCCCAGATGTCCGATACTACCAATCGGCATCCGACTGCTGCAACTCATATCGGTTTCGCTGCCATCATTAACATCCCACCCGTAAGTTCGGGCTGGAAGTGATGGCAGGTTCTGATTGTTGAGAATGCCATCCACAGCGCTATTTGAGAATATCCGTTTTCCATTCAGTTTGCCAGAAGAGAGGAGCATCAGGCAAACCGTATGTAAATCTTCGGCAGATCCAAACAGACCGGCATTACCACCCTCGCCTCCTAAAGCAAAGGCGTTTTCGTCATGGACAATGCCTCGCAACTGTTTTTTTCTTAATGGACAATAGGCGGTGGGGACCATGTCTGCTCTTTCAGGATCTGGATTGAACATCAGGTTTTTCAATCCAAGCGGCTGGTATAGGTGAGCTTTACAGTACTCAGAAAGTGAGACCTTGGAGATACGCCGGATCATTTCTGCGAGAACGATGTACCCCAGACAACTATAGATCACAGCCGATCCCGGCTTGCAGCTCAGGGGGTGTCGGACCAGTTTTTCCCAGGCGGATTGTTGATCAAATCGAGGGTCGTAAAGCGCAATCCAGTCACTGAAACCGGCGGAGTGTGTCAGAAGCTGATGAGGAGTGAGATCGGTTTTATCGGTTTTCAAAAACTCCGGGAGTATATAAGAAATTGGCGCACTCAGGTCGATCTTACCGCGGTCGGAAAGATGAACTACAGCTGCCGCAGTAGCAAGCGGCTTTGTCAGGGATGCCAGATCGAACAGGGATCCAGTCGTAAGAATAGGGCTGTTTTCAAGGCAATCGATTCGGCCATATGCCTGATGAAACAGAACCCGGTTTTCCCTGGCAACAAGGATTTCGATTCCGGGAAACACACCATCCCTCTGGGCAGTTTCTGCCAGGGTGCGAATAGCACTTTCTGATTCTGTTTCGGAATAGGGCGTTGTCATTGAAGTTACGGGTCAGTTCAGGTTGTTTGTTTGTGTTGGCAGATTCTTTGCATTTTCGTATCTATGTTTTGAATTCTAAACTTAACGACGGATAAAATTCAACGGAGAACCGTAAATGAAACGTTTTTTTTCCATTGTCCTATTGGCACTCTTCATGGCAGGAACCGGATACAGCGCGTGTCCTGAGAGACAAAGATCACAACCCAGATCACAGCGATCAGCGGAAGCACCCGAGGTCTGCCTGGAATCCTTTGAAATGTGTAATAACTGGGCAAGGCACTATTGTATAAATGGGAATCATGAGAGAATGGTCAACCATGTTCTGCAACAGATGAAAGAGCGCGGAATGACGATAACGACGGCCATTATCAAGAGTGTTGCCAGCAGGACCCTCAAAAATACGGCACCACCACCAGCTCCCGTTGAAGAATAACCAGCAGCTACCAGCGGAACCCGGGAACATCAGATGAAATCCGACGAGATGCTATGGGACGATCGATACCGGGGGAAAAAATATCCAGATACCGCGGACGACCTGATTAGAAACTATTGTCACCTGGCCACCAGGGGTCGAGCGCTGGACATTGCAGCTGGAAACGGCAGAAATTCTCAGTTTCTGGCTGAAAATGGGTTCAAAACAGATGCAGTTGATATTTCCGGTGTTGCCATTGAGCTGATCAGGGGGAAAAAACCGGAGATCAATTGTATTCATCAGGATCTGGATGACTTTGAATTAGAACCGGACAGATATGATCTGATCGTCAATGTCAATTTTCTTGACCGGCATCTGTTTCCCCGCATTAGAACAGGATTGAAAAAAGATGGCATCCTGATTTTCAAAACTTTCCTGGACACCCACTTTCAAACCTCAGTTTTTCCAGACTCCAACAAAGATCATTATCTCCAATCTAATGAACTGCTTCACACTTTTCTGTCACTTCAAGTGCTCTTCTATCAGGAAAAAGAGGTCATCTGGCCGAATGGGGAAAAACGAGAAGAGGCAAGTCTGGTTGCACGAAAACAGTTCGGCTGATAACCGCAATTGAAAAAGGCGATATTTTCCACTTCCCAAAAAATGGGAATCGTTTTATAGTGCTACCAGAACGACTATTCTTTCAGTTCGATCGATTTTTTCATCAAAAGATTCACCAACGATCCGGGTAGAAAACGATGATTAGTTTATATGGCATATACGAGGACGGAAAGATCGTCCTGTCAGATGCTGCCGAAGAAGAACTACCTGAAAATACAGAGGTTCTCATCACATTTTTTGATGATAAAATCATGAACAAGGGAGAAATAGCTGTCAGTGATGGCCTGATACAGAAGAACGAAGCGTATTATCAGTCGATTCGCGAATTCCAGCGGGTTAAGGCCTATGGAAATATATCCATCATCGATAGCGAAGACAGGTACACCTTTCCATTGAATGACTACTCACAGGGTGGGTTGAGCTTTTCTTCCAAACACGAATTTCAAGCGGGGAAAATCATCAGTTGCGGGATTTCTGATCCGTCTGATGCGGATATCATTCTCATGGAACTCGAGATGGAGCTCCGAAGTGTGATGGACACCTGTGAGGAAGGAGAAACAGAGAGCAGCTTTAAGGTTGGCTGCATGTTTCTCGATCCGGTAGATGAAGATCTCTGGCACGGGCTACTGCAATATCTGGGCTGATTGCGTTACTACTACTTCTTCTTCTTTTTCTTCTCTTCCTTCTCTTTACGGGCGGCAATCACATCTTCCTGAACATTTCTCGGGCAGATGGCATAGCTGTCAAATTCCATGGTGAAAGTGGCTTTTCCTTGAGTTGTTGAACGAAGTGTTGTTGAATAACCGAACATTTCGGACAATGGGACTGTTACGGTAATAACCGTAATGTTTTCCCGTACCATCGTCCCGCCGATCACACCCCTTCTTGAACTCAAATCGCCGATAACTGCACCCTGAAATTCAGACGGTGTTTCCACCTCCACTTTCATGATAGGCTCAAGCAACTGTGCACCAGCTTTTTGCACAGCTTCTTTCATCGCCTGCCTGGAACAGATCCGAAAAGCCATGTCACTGGAATCCACATCGTGATATTTTCCGTCCACCAGGTTGACCCGCACACCCACCATCGGAAATCCGGCCATCGGCCCTTTGGCCATGACATCCTTAAATCCGGCAGAACAGGCGTTGATGTATTCGGATGGGATATTTCCTCCTTTGACCTGGTTCACAAACTCAAATTCTTCTGCATCCGGGTTATCAAAATCCAGAGGCTCGATATTTCCGACGACGCATGCATACTGGCCAGAACCACCTGTCTGCTTCTTATGGGTATAATCGAAAGATGCAGTTCTGGAAACGGTCTCCCTGTAGGTAACCTCTGGGGGACCCACCTCGATGGGCACCTTATATTCCCGAACCATTCTCTCAATGTAGATTTCCAGATGCAACTCTCCCATCCCGCTGATGATCGTTTCCCCGGACTCATGATCTGTTCGGACCTTGAAGGTCGGGTCCTCTTTCATAAAACGTGAGAGAGCTTTGGACATTCGGTCTGTGGCAGAGGTATCGTTACACGATATGGCCAGAGAGATAACAGGATTGGCTACATACATGGATTCAAGCGATACCCTGAAATCGTCGCTACAGAATGTATCCCCGGAGGCACAGTCCACACCAACCATGGCGATAATATCCCCGGCGCTTGCTGAGTCGATGTTGGCCCGATCATTGGAGTGCATGCGGACCAGTCTGCCAACCCGGAGTTTTTTCCCGGTTCGCACATTATATAGATTGTCGCCTTTTTTGATGCTTCCCTGGTAAATTCGAATATAGGTCAACTGTCCGAACTGCTCTTCTGTGATCTTGAAGGCCATGCAGACAAACGGCTTGTCTTCCTCAGGTTTCAACTCGATCAACTTCTCCTCACCGCCTACCTCAGTGGCACTCATCGGGTGCGCTGTGATGGGCGAAGGCAGGTAGCGGCAAATGGCGTCCAGAAGCGGCTGTACCGCTTTGTTTTTGAAGGCTGAACCGAAATAGACCGGTGTTAAATCGAGGCAGTTAACGCCTTTCCATACGGCTTCGTGAATGGCTTCTTCAGTGATCTCCTTTTCTTCCAGGAGGTCTTCCATCATCTGTTCATCAAACATTGAGATGGCTTCCAACATCACATATCGTTTTTCTTCAGCCAGTTCGACAAGCTCTGCCGGGATCTCTTTCTCGATAACCTCCTCCCCCTTTGGACCGTCGTTATAATAGGCCTTCATCCGGATCAGGTCTACGACTCCTTCAAAATTTTCTTCAGCTCCTATGGGGATCTGCATGGCAACTGAATTGTGTCCCAGTTTTTCCCTGAGGTCATGTACTGCCTTGAATGGATCTGACCCTGTTCTGTCCATTTTATTGATAAACACGACTCTGGGGACCTTGTACCGTTTCATCTGGCGGTCAACTGTGATGGACTGGGACTGTACGCCTGCAACAGCGCAGAGAATCAGAACAGCACCATCCAGCACCCGCAGGGAACGTTCTACCTCAACTGTAAAGTCAACGTGTCCCGGTGTATCGATAATATTGACCTTGTTGTCCTTCCAGTAGACGGTTGTTGCAGCCGAAGTAATGGTGATTCCCTTCTCCTTTTCGAGCTCCATGTGGTCCATGGTTGCACCTGATCCACCACCGCGGACTTCCTCAATTTTATGGATGACCCCTGCATAATAGAGTATTCTCTCGGAGAGGGTTGTCTTTCCGCTGTCAATATGAGCGGAAATACCAATATTTCTAGTTTTAGTGATGTCTTTCATTGGTTTGCGGCGGGCTAGGGAGTATAGAATTGATTTTACTAACAGTTGAGCTACAACAAATTTGATGTTTCGTATGTTGTCCTAAACAGCCCATTATAATAAATCCTGCCGAAAAATGTCTATCTTTTTTACCTAATAAATTTTAATGTTTGTTTAATCAGTATGTTGGGACTGTACAATAAACTGCTATGGGTCTGATAAATTTACAATCTGCGGGCCAGATTAATTCGTCTAGCAGACTGATTTTTCAGAATAGACAGAGGAGACAACTTCTTGAAAGAAGTGTGTGTATTTGACCAGACTCCCTCTGATTCAGTAGAATCTAGGAACAAACGGGAAATAAGGTCTGATAATCCCACCCTTTGATACTTCTTCCCCTGACCCATAAAAATGATACAGGAAAATGGTACAGAAATGAATCTCAGTCTTTTGCTGACCGGTAACGAGTTGATGGCAGGTGAAATTACAGATACCAACTCGGTTTTTATGGCCAGGGAATTGACCGAAGCAGGACTGGCAGTGAACCGAAAAATGGTTGTCGGAGATAGCCTGTCTTCTTTGAAAGAAGCGCTGACTTTGCTGAGCCGGACGAGTGATATTGTGATTGTGAATGGCGGTTTGGGTTCCACTGTGGATGATTTGACAGCAGAGGTTGCTGCTTTTGTTTCAGGAACAGAGCTGGTTGAAAATGTGCAGGCTATTGAGCATATCGAAAAGCGGCTTGACCGGAAATTTCTGATGGAGAAGTCACCTTTTTTTAACCAGATAAGAAAGCAGGCGTTGATTCCACACTCTGCTGAATTATTGGAGAATCCGGTAGGTCTGGCATTGGGGTTCAGAATGAAGATCAACCGAGCCATTTGCTATTTCACGCCGGGTGTTCCCCGCGAATTGAAAGAGATGTTTCAGCAGAGCATTCTTCCGGACATTTGCCGGCTGTATAACCCGAATACAAGTAAAAAAACAGCCCACCTGAATATAATGGGAATCGGGGAGTCGCAGGTACAGCAGATGATAACCCAGAATATTACAGAGGAAGCACTGCAGGGGATTGAGCTGGGCTTTAGGGCTGAGCTCTGTTGTGTAGAGCTAAAGGTATCGATTAATGATTCGAAGAACGAATCAGCGCTGAGAGACGTGGTATCAAGTGTGAAAGGATTCCTTGCCGAATACATATTCAGTGAGACCGAATCACTGCCGGAATCGGTTATTAAGTTGCTGCGGCAACAGAATAAGCGGGTGGCGCTTGCGGAGTCCTGCACTGGGGGGTTGATTGCTTCGCAAATTACAGCGGTACCCGGGGCTTCTGATGTCCTGGAAGCAGGGATTGTTTCCTATTCGAATCAATCCAAAACCAGGTTGCTGGGGGTTTCTGAAGGGGCTCTGGAATCATTTGGAGCGGTCAGTGAAGAAGTGGTGATAGCTATGGTTGAGGGGATACTGGAAAAAACAGGAGCCGATATTGCTCTGGCAGTGACGGGAATTGCCGGACCGACAGGAGGCAGTGATGAAAAACCGGTTGGCACTGTTTACATTGGATGGGGCTCCACGGGTGATATTCGGACAAGATTGATGCAGGTCAAACGCGAGCGGTTGATTTTTCAACAGTTGGTCAGCGCATCTGCCCTGGATTTGCTCAGGAGGTACTTGCTGGGATTGGGCAGTGACGGTATATACTATTTTGATGAACTATCCAGAAAACGTCTGTAATTTGAGCCGGGGCGAGCTGTAGAGGGTTGGAAATTCATAAAAATCTTGACGCGTCTCGAATAACAAGAAAGAATTGGTGATACAGTTAATTATCGACCAGCTGATCCGGTCATCTCGTTACTGAACCGCGAATGTTGTTATGAACAAGCTGACCATTGCAGATCTTGATGTGAAGGGAAAGAAGGTCCTGTTACGTGTGGACTTCAATGTTCCCTTGAATGAAAATCACCAGGTTGCGGATAGCACCCGCATACTTTCTGCTCTGCCAACGATTCAATATCTTTTGAATGGTGGAGCCCGGCTAATTATTTTATCACACCTTGGGCGTCCCAAGGGAAAGCCGGTAGATGATTTTTCTTTGCGGCCGGTGGCAGAAGTACTGGGAGATGTTTTGAAGCAGCAGGTGTTTTTCTCACCGGCTTTGTTGGGGTCGGTTGCTCAGACTGCGATTGATTGCCTCAAGGAAGGTGACTGCCTGTTGATGGAAAACGTCCGTTTCTATCCTGAAGAGGAGAAAAACGATGTGCAGTTTTCAAAGGAACTGGCATCGTTGGCAGATCTATATGTAAATGATGCTTTTGGGACAGCGCATCGTGCACATGCGTCAAATGTTGGAGTAGCTCGTTATTTTGACAAAGCGGCATGCGGGTTTCTGATCGAAAATGAGTTGTCCTACCTTGAGAACTTAATCCGCTCTCCCGATTCTCCCTTTTGTGCGATTATAGGGGGTGCCAAGGTTAAGGACAAGATTCAGGTGGTTGGAAATCTGCTGGACAAGGCAGATGATATCCTGATTGGTGGCGGCATGGCCTACACCTTCCTGAAGGCTAAAGGGGTCGACATCGGGAATTCCATTCTGGATGAAGAAAGTGCAGACCTGGTGACAGAGACCTTTGCCAGGGCATCTGAACTGGGGAAGACCATTCATTTGCCGGTGGATCATGTCATTGCCGAGTCTTTCAACGACAATGTACCCGCTCGAACAGTTGATGGCCACATTCCCGATGGTTTTATGGGGCTTGATATTGGACCCAGGACCATAGCCAATTTCCTGGCGATTATCGACAAGGCGAACACGATCTTCTGGAACGGTCCAATGGGTGTTTTTGAGATGAACAGTTTTCAGCAGGGAACCTTTAGCATCGCGGAGGGCATGGCGTCCTCGTCAGCAGTCACGGTTGTGGGGGGTGGAGACTCAGTCGCCGCTGTTAATCGTATCAACAAGGCGGATAGCATGTCACATGTTTCCACTGGCGGTGGTGCATCACTGGAGCTGCTGGAAGGTAAAAAACTTCCTGGAATAGAAGCACTGGCGGAGAAAAAAAATGGCGCGTAAAACAATCATTGCCGGTAACTGGAAAATGAACCTCCTGCCTGCGGAAGGTGAGGAGATGGTTGCAGAGTTAAAGGAACGGATCGCTCCCCGGGAAAACTTGGAGGTGGTCATATGTCCGCAGATGGCGCTGGTTCCATTGGCTCTGGACTGGATATATGATTCGGGAATACAGCTGGGGGCCCAGAATTGTGCGGAAAAACTGGCAGGTGCCTATACGGGGGAGACATCAGCAGAATTGTTAAAGGTTCTGGGATGTCACTATTGCCTGGTTGGTCATTCTGAAAGGCGATCGCTGTATGGAGAAACCGATGACAGTGTGGGGGGGAAAACCCAGACACTTTTAAACATGAGCATTATCCCAATTGTTTGCGTTGGTGAAACGCTGGAACAGCGGGAAGCGGGTGCTCATTTTGATACCATTGGGACACAGGTGACTACGGTTTTCAATAAGGTTGACCCCGAAGCCTGGACTCGGCTGGTGTTTGCGTACGAACCGGTTTGGGCGATAGGAACCGGAAAGACTGCCACGCCCGCGCAGGCGAACGAAATACACCGATTCATCAGGGACAGAATAAAAGAGTTGGCTGGCGAAATTGTGGCTAATGCCACCAGTATTCTGTATGGCGGCAGCGCCAATGAATCGAATGCGGTGGACCTGCTCGGAGAATCGGAAATAGATGGTTTGCTGGTCGGTGGGGCCAGTCTCAAGGCAATGGATTTTTCACAGATCATTGCGTCGTTTAAATAATAACAGAAGATTACAGGAAATATGAATTCGCTTTTAATTGTTGTTCACATCATTGTCTGTATTTCCATTATTTTAATTGTTTTGCTTCAGGTAGGTAAGGGAGCGGAAGCAGGAGCTGTATTCGGCGGTACCGGGCAGGTTCAATCCTCCCGTGGTCAGGCAACTTTCATTGGAAAGTTGACGGCTGGACTGGCGGTAACGTTTATGCTGACCTCTTTTTTACTGACCTATGACACCGCAAATAATGCCAAGTCATCGGTGATTGATAAGGTGAAGCAGGAGCAGGTACAGCAGGACAAGGCTCAAGAAGGTTCAGCGGGAACGTCCCAGACAGCCGAGTAGATCTCTCTGTCGGATTATAACGGGCTTTGGTGTACGGTTGCCCTGCGCAGTGAGGCCCGCATGGCTGGGTGGACTATAGTTGGTACCATTCAACTGTGCGATCTACTATAATTTCAGCAGAATCCCCTGGAAATAACCCCTTTGCATTTGATTCCATTTCCCGGCGTTTGTCCGGATCATTCAGCAATGACTGGATCATTCGGAAAAGTGCGTCCGGGTTCAGATCTCTTTCCTCTATTTTAATTGCTGCTCCAGCAGACGCCAACTTGTTCGCATTCTCGATCTGATGGTTCCCACTCGAAATGGAGATGGGGACCAGGATACTTGCCCGTCCCATAGCGATGATTTCATTAACCATGGAACCAGCCCGGCCGATCAGCAGGTGGCTTTCCAAAAAAACCGGGGCGATATCGTCAAAAAAGGGACGGACAGTGGATTCTAAATCAGGGTATTGATCATAGGCCGCCTGAACCAAGGCGTGATCTGTTTCCCCGGTCTGGTGGATAACCTTCAGGTGTTGGGCCTCTGAGGACAGCAGTGGGAGAGTTTCGACCAGTGTCTGGTTCAGAATGTGTGCTCCCTGGCTGCCACCCATGATTGTGATCACAAATTTTTCCCCGGTTCTGTTTTCCGGCTGTTCAGCCGCAGCGATAATGGCTTTTCGAATGGGGTTGCCAACCACGATTGGCATTTTAAACAGATGCTCGACTCCCTCAAATGGCACAAATGCAAGGGGGACGAACTTTCCCAACAGGCGGTTGGTCATCCCCGGATAGGCATTCTGTTCCTGCAGGATGGTTTTCCGCTTGAGAAGCACCGCTAATGCCAGAACCGGTCCGGAGGCGTAGCCTCCGATGCCGATTGTCAGATGGGGACGAAAAAAGAGGAAAATTCCGAGAGATTTAATAAAAGCAAGGGGCAAATTGAGCAGGGTTTTAATCTTTTTGAGAAAACCAACCCGATAAAGACCTGAAACCGGAATGGTATACAGATCAAAGCCGCTTTTGGGCAGTGCTTGCATCTCAATACCTTTTTTGGTCCCCACAAATCGGATATCACAGGGTCGTCGGTTCTTGAATGCTTCGGCGATGGCAATGCCGGGGAACAGGTGTCCTCCGGTACCACCTCCTGCGATCAGAATTCGGAGTTTGTCACGGTTTTCTGGCATGGGGGGGTGAAGAGGAAGCATTGGAAATATTAATCAGTACGCCGACCATGAACATGCACATTACCAGAGAGCTGCCACCATAGCTGATAAATGGCAATGGAATCCCCTTTGTGGGCAGAAGCCCGATGACAACACCAACATGGAAAACGCTCTGCAGAAAAATCAACGACGTGATGCCAAAAGCCAGGTTTCGTCCGAAGTCGTTCGGGCAGTTCAACGAAATTTCAAAGCCTTTGATCATCAGTAACATGATCAGCACTATCACCAGTAATACACCCATAAATCCAGTCTCTTCTGCCAGAATGGAGAAGATAAAGTCGGTATGCCCTTCCGGCAGAAAAAACAGCTTCTGCCTGGAATTCCCCAGATTCCTCCCGAACAGTCCGCCGGTTCCAAACGCGATGAAGGATTGGACCAGCTGAAAACCACTGTCAAGTGGATCTGCCCAGGGATCGAGAAAGCCTGTGACCCGGCGCAGACGATAGGCCTTGGAAAATATCAGAAACACACCAATACCGGCTAGACCGATCAGGCTGCCAACCATGTGGGTGGTCTTAACCCCTGCCGCAAATACCATGAGCAGCAGGGTCATGCAGATCAGAACGGCTGTTCCAAAATCCGGTTGCAACAGGAGCAGGAAACAGAAAATGCCGGTTACAATAAAACTGGGAAGAAGTCCGCGAGAGAAGTAACCCAGCACCTCTTTCTTCCGGTTTAAAAAACCGGCAACCCAGATGATCAGTGTCAATTTTAGTATTTCAGACGGTTGAAAACCGATGCCGAAAAAACGGATCCATCTGCGGGCGTTTCCCACCTGCCTGCCAATTCCAGGGATCAGGACAACCAGCATGAAAGCCAGTGTCACTAGCATTAAAACGGGGGTTAACCTCTTATAGGTTTCATATGGAAGCTTAATGGCTATACGTAACAGGACAGCGCCAATAGCCAGGGCCACAAGTTGTCGAATGATAAAATAGTAGGGAGAACCAAAGTTCCTTTCTGCGTAGAAAGCACTGGAAGAGTATATCATGATAATGCCAATGCAGATCAACGCCATGATATCGAATAACAGAAACGATGATGGTTTGATCTGCAGCAAGCGAAAATTGGATAGTACGGACATGGATTCCGAAATGTTCAGGATGGATCAAAAATTCGACTGGATGACAGATTTCACTGTTTAATCTTCCAACTCCTCCTGGATGATTTTGTCCATCATGTCAGGCAGCATGTCATGCAGGGTGTTCTGGATGGTTTCAGAAATGACGTTCTCGATCATTCCACTGAGTTTATCACGCATATCAGGTGACAGTGATTGCGGTTTCTTTTTGCCCTCACTCGGAACTTTGGGATCAGCTAGCTGTGCAGGAGAGGTCGCCGGGTCATCGGTAAACCCGATGGTGTCGGATTCACCCGGGAAGGACTCGAAGTCATTTTCGGTTTGAAGAATTTCGATATCTTCACCAATTGAATCTACCGAATCGGCTTCAGCTTCTATGAGCTCTTCAAGGGGTGCCCCGTCTTCCATTTCCAGGAGAAGATCATCATCCTGATCACCTGGATCGAAGTCAGTGGACAGGTCCGGCAGGTCTTCATCCATTGACGGGAGGTCTATGTCTTCGGTCAATTCAACCTCTTCCAGTTGAATTGACTCGTCTACTGAGGGTTCATCCAGGGTTGCCTCACTTTTGGTCCCTATATCTTCCCCGAGGTCTGTCATCTTGAAGTCGCTCATTTCAAAGACATCCTGTGGAACCTCTATAGCCACTTCCTCGGCTTCACTGATCGCTTTCATATCGACAGACTGCTCGTCAGGTGCAGTGTCAGGCTCAAAAATCTCTTCCAAGCTCATCGGGTCTTCCGTGTCCATTTCTGAGAGCTCTATCTCTTCAAACGAGTCTTCGTCACCACTATCCGTGAAGAGATCTTCATCGGTGCTATCGTCCTCTTCTTCCATCAAATCAAGGGAGTCGTCTTCATTGGTGATGTCACTGGAGAAGAGGTCTTCATCAGCGCTGTCACCATCCTCTTCCAATAGATCAAGGGAGTCGTCTTCCGCAGTGTCATCATCGGAGAAGAGGTCCTCATCAGCGCTGTCACCATCCTCTTCCAGCCGATCAAGGGAGTCGTCCTCCTCAATGTCATCATCGAAAAAGAAGTCTTCATCAACCTCAGTTTCGGACTCGCCCAACATGCTTATATTGTCTTCAATGTCTTCGGGGGAACTTGTAACCAGATCGCCATTCTCTTCCAGAGCAGGATCGTCGGGGCTGGAAACGGTGTCTTCCTCGACCTCTGTGCTATCTTCTTCCTGGCTGAAATCAGTATCCAGCTCCAGGTCATCACTGAGTAGATCAATCTCATCGGATTCCGATGCTGTTTCCTGCGGGATGTTGTCGCGGGCCTCCTCCTCCATCATCATGGGCGGCTCTGTCAATGGATCTCTCAACTCCTCGGTCTCAGGCTGGTTGTCTACACCTTCCAATTCGGTGGCATCACTGAAGGGATCGTCCTCAAGATCTTCAAGGTCGGCGTCATCCTCGTCCAGAAGCATTTCATCAGCTTCCAGTAGAGTATTCTCCTCCATGTCAGTATCATCGATTATAAAATCATCTGATAATGTCTCTTCATCCGATATGTAAAGGTCTGTATCATCCACACTCAGATCATCAGATGCGTCGTCATCTTCTGTAAATAGGTCGACTTCTGCAATATCGTCATCTTCAATTTCGGCAAATATGTCAATCTCATCCTCTTCTTCCAAGGACTCATCTTCAAACATGGCACTCACTTCGTCTGTCTCGCTTTCTTCGGCCAGATCGAAATCTTCAATTTCATCATCAGACAAGAAATCGATCTCAAGATCGTCTTCACCTCCATCTTCATCAATCTCAGATAATCCGTTTTCTGGTATATCGTATTTAGCTTTCATGACCTGCCGGAAATTGATCATCTCCTGGATGTTCATCTGGGCATTTTCCGAATCCAAGCCTTCCAGCTCTTCCAACAGCTGTTCTGCCTCATCATCGCTGTAATTGACGTCGCTGCCTTCGAAATCAATTTCAAGGTTCTCTGCCTCATCCTGTTCAACAACCACTGGGTCTGATTCGCTAAAATCCGGCTCGAAATCCCTCAAGTCATCTATCCCCTCTACTTCCTGAAGATCTCCATCATCCTCAAAGTCAGGATCTGATGATTCGTCAACATTAGAGATAAGAATACTTGACGGGTCGTCGTCATCTTCAACCGGGTCAAAGCCCTCATCACTGTCTTCGGAAAGGGGGGAATCCTCATCCAGATGGCCAGCAACCAGCTCTTCATCCGGCGAATCATAGTCATTGTCCAGGAAAGGATCATCTTCGATTGTCAGCGCATTGACTTCATCATCCAGTTCCATATCCAGGTCTTCAATCGTATCCGACATCAGATCTACTTCTTCCATTGACTCCTCTATCGCAGCTTCATCGATAGCATCAGTTTCCATCAATGATTCGTCCTCTTCTGTATCGATCCCCTCTATGGAAATATCCAACAGTTCTGAATCATCGAAATCCTCATCGTAGATGATTTCATAGTCGTCATTGAGGTCGTCGTTAATTTCGGCGTGTTCAATGACGATGATGTCTTCATCATTACAGGGTGTGATTTCCAGTTCGGTGTATGGTAGATTGGAATCACCTGCAACGGCATTATTTTCGACTACAGACTCACTGCCGGATTCTGAGGGCGGCACTGATCCAGAAAAGGTGACTTTCAGCTCAGTAATCTGTTCAGCATCTCCGTCAGACAGTGGCTGGAGATCGCTGTCATAGAAATTGTCTTCCAGCTCATCAGCTGAATCTTCCATCATCCCGCCGGACTCATATGGAACAACCTCCACTTCCATCAAACCAATCTCTCCATCACGGGACACATTGACAACGGGATCACCAACTGTTTCCTGAAATTCAGTGGAGACGGATACCTCCAGCAACCCCTTTCCGTCTGACGCTGAATTGAAGGGTGCTTCAGAAGCGGGGCCGTCTGCCATCCCGGGTTCAACCTCATCAATATCTAAGCTGATCTCTTCAAGTTCGAGTTCAATGGCTTCGGTTTCTGCCTGGTCAGCCTCAAGGCTGTAGAACTCGTCCTCTTCATTTTCGACGTCGAATTCATCCGCATCAAAGGGAAGTTCTACATCACCTTCATCACTCTCTGATAACGTGTCGTATAAATCCTGCAGATCATCGTCGTCATCCAGTAGCATGGATTCAGCTTCAATCGGGTGCAGTTGCAGCGTCGGGTCAAGCTCCTCTTCCAGTTTATCGATGGATACATTGGGTGATGTCCTGCTTGACAACAGCCCCAGTAACTCGTCATCAATCACATCGACATTTTCCAGTACATTGCGCTCGTTTTTCTGGAATTGGCGGTTGTGGTTCTGCAGGGTAACCTCTATCTGCTCCAGCAAAGTGGCGGATTCAAACGGTTTTCGGAGAAATCCCTGAATTCCCAATGATCGGAGCAACTTTTCGTCCAGTTTATCTCTTGCAAGGGTCAGCAGCAGAATAGGGGTATTTTGCAATTGCTGTGTGGAGCGGATTTCTTTTACAACCGCGTAATCATTTTTTTGATCTCGGTTACTCAGAAAAATAATCCCGGGGAGTGCGTCTTTTGCATGATCAACATAATTTTCAGGAAACGATTCATGTTCGATATGCCAATCCCAGTATTCCTGTGGTAAAGCGGATTCAAACAGATCGTGAACCATTGCGCTTTCTTCCAGAACCAAAATTGATTTGTGCATGGAAAGACTCTTCTGAAAATTCAATATTAAAGAACGGTTGTTTTAGCGACAATTATAAGTAATATTACCAAAAAATCAACCAACAATACTATTTAATTCTCTTGGGAATTAAAATGGTTCACGGCAAAAACACCCTTTCAATACATCTGAAGTAGCCTTTGGATATTTTAGACCCCTTGGCGTGCTGACCAGCTTTGAGTTGTCAATTTGAGCTTAAGTATCTATGATAAAAGCCTGAAGAAACGGCAAATTGCTCCTGGAATGGCAATTAAATACTGGCCTATCAGACCCTCACCTCCCAACAAACTGAGCAACTGAACAATGAGTAGAGAAAACTGGAGTAAAGACTCTTGGAAAAGCTTTCCGGCACAGCAGCAGGCTGAATGGCCTGATCAGCAGAAATATGATGCAATCCTGCAGCAGATCACAGCACTGCCGCCATTGGTCTTTGCCGGCGAGATCAGGAAACTGAAAAAAAGGCTGGCTGACGCTGCAAAAGGAGAGGCATTTTTGCTTCAGGGGGGGGATTGTGCCGAGGAGTTCAGCGAATGCACTGCCCCGACCATTCGTGAAACCATGAAAGTGATCCTGCAGATGGCGGTTATTATGACCTATGCCGGAGAGCGACCGGTCATCAAGATGGGACGTATCGCCGGGCAATATGCCAAACCGCGATCCAAACCGACTGAAATTCAGGATGGGGTGGAGCTTCCTAGTTTCAGGGGAGATATGGTGAATGCAGCCGGGTTTACGCTTGAAGATCGGGAGCCGGATTGCCAGAGGTTGTTGACCGGCTATTTTCATTCTGCCTCCAGCCTGAATATTCTCAGGGCCTTTACCCGGGGTGGTTATGCTTCTCTGGATAAGGTGCACGCCTGGAACAAGGAGTTCGTCAAGCAGTCGGCCCAGGGGAAATCATATGAGCAACTCGCTCACGAGATAGAGAAAGCACTGACCTTTATGAAGGTTATCGGATTTGACCCGGAAACGGTTCCTCAAATCAGCGAAGCACAGTTTTTTACCTCTCATGAGGCGCTGCTGCTGGGTTATGAAGAGTCCTTGACGCGGCAGGATTCACTGACCGGAAAATGGTACGACTGTAGTGCTCACATGGTATGGATTGGAGACCGCACCCGCCAGCTGGATGGGGCCCATGTGGAATTTCTCAGGGGAGTGCACAATCCGATTGGTATGAAAATCGGCCCCAATCACGATATGGATGAGATCAAGCGCATCATACAGGTTCTCAATCCGGACAATGAGTGGGGGAGAATGGTGATTATCACCCGTTTTGGCAAGGACGAGGTCGACAAGCACCTGCCAAACCTGATTCGGAACTTCGAGAAGGAAGGTTTTCGCGTGCTTTGGAGCTGTGATCCCATGCACGGTAACACCTACACATCAGAGTCCAATTTCAAGACACGGAATTTCAATGACATCCTTTCTGAGATTCGCAGCTTCTTTGAAATCCATCGGGCTGAAGGAACCGTTCCGGGTGGTATTCACTTTGAACTGACCGGTAAGGATGTCACAGAGTGTGTCGGCGGGGCCCAGGAGATTACGGATTACCAACTGCAACACAATTATGCCACCTCCTGCGATCCGAGGCTGAACGCACAACAAAGCCTGGACCTGGCGTTTCGGATTGCTGAAATGCTCAAGAAATAGAGCGATGGCCAGACGGTATGGCTGCTGATGATTATCGGCGGTCAGCTCTTTTCCGTTTCCGGGTAAACTTGATATAAAACTGAGATGTCTGAAGCTGCAAGCACCATCCAGCGAAAAGTAGGGCTGGCGGCCCTGATCATGATGGTGTCGGTTTTTCTCAGTCGGGTCATTGGTCTGGCCCGAGAGGTTGTCATCGCCTTCGTTGGTGGAGCAGGTGATGCTGTTGATGCTTATCAGGTCGCCTTCATCATTCCGGAAATTCTGAACCATGTGCTGGCCAGTGGCTTCCTCTCCATTACCTTCATCCCCATATTTTCAGCCTATCTCGCTAAAGATGAGGAAGAAGAGGGTTGGCGGGTCTTCTCCCTGATTTTAACCTGCTTCGGATCTGCGTTGCTGATTCTGATTGCCGTTGCCATGTGGTTTACGCCAGAATTAATGAGCCTGGCCGGATTCAGCAGTCAGCATCTGAATGACAGCGCCGTCAGGATGACCCGCATCATTATTCCTGCCCAGTTTTTCTTCTTCTTAGGGGGGATCTTGATGGCGGTGCAGTTTGCCCGGGAGAAATTCCTGATCCCCGCACTGGCACCTTTGATCTATAATGTCGGTATCATTGCAGGTGGACTGATCCTGAGCCCATGGCTGGGAATGGAGGGATTTTCATGGGGGGTTCTGGGGGGCGCCATCGTCGGTAACTTTGTGATACAATTGCTGGGAGCCCGAAGGGTTGGGATGCGGTTTCGACTCTGTTTCCAATTCAGACATCCGGACCTGAAGAAGTATATTCTGCTGACCCTGCCGTTGATGGTGGGGTTGACCATGACCTTTTCCACGGAACTGTTTTCCAGACTCTTTGGATCCTTTCTGCCTGCGGGAAGTGTCTCCAGCTTGAATTACAGCCTGCGGATCATGTATGTCCTGGTTGGGTTATTCGGGCAAGCGGCCGGAGTGGCATCTTACCCGTTTCTGGCCCGCCTGCTGGCTGAAAAAAAGGTGCTGGAAATGACCCGCCTGCTGGACGATACCCTGCGCTTTATCTTCCTGGTGATTCCATTCTCAGTGCTATTGATGGTTCTGAAGCATGAAGTGGTTCTGCTGCTGTTTCAGCGGGGGCAATTCGACGCCGCAGCGACAACCCTGACATCCGAAGTGCTGGTGTTTGTTCTGATCGGTACCGTCGGCTTTGCCGCTCAGACCATTGTCAGCCGAGGATATTATGCCAGTCAAAATACCTTGCTTCCTGCTATTTTTGGTACCCTTGCGGTTGCGATCACGATTCCGGTCTATTTCATCGGTATGAACTGGATGGGAGTGGCTGGTGTCGCGCTGGGGCTTTCCGTTTCAGCTCTTTTTCAAGCGGGGCTCCTCTATACCCTCTGGAATAGACACATCGGAAACCCGGGGAGCATGCGGATGCTTTGCTATCTGTTGAAAATCATCGTGATCAGCCTGGGAATCGGACTAATTCTGGAGGCGTTTCATCGGGTGTTAACGGGGTATCTGGACATCAACACCTTTTCCGGTAGTTTCTGGATAGTGCTGCTGACAGGCTCACTGTTTCTGGTCTTGCTGATGACTGCCGGACGGCTGTTGGGAATCGACGAAGTGCAGATACTGCTGAACCGGGTTCTTACCCGATTAAAGCAGAGGTTTGTAAGGTAGAGCAGATATCTGGCCTCCATACTTGCTATCAGTGAAGCGCTCGGACTATCCCAGGGCTGTCCCCCAGTTGTACTTCCGCTTGATGTAACTCATGAAAATTGAGGTCTCAGCACGGATAATTCCGTCGATGGAATTTATTTTCTTAAAGATAAGTGTGTTCAGCTCGTCCATTGACTTGACGATAAACTCTGCATCTACACAGGTCCCATCGGTGGTATGAACCAGAAACCACAACTCTTTCAGCTTCTTAAGATCCTTGATGGCGCTGTCCATCATTTTGATGTCTATATGAATCCGAATATTCCCGACAATATCAAAACCCAGTTTCATGGGGTTGCTCACGGCGACTATCTGGATATACTCCTCTTTGATGAGCCTATTTAAACGGGTTCTGACCGTCCCCTCGGAGATACCAATTTTTTTGGCAATTTCAGTATTCGAAATACGACCATCTTTCTGTAACAGTTCGATCATTTTGCAATCGATCAAATCGATCTTCTTTTTCTTGTACGTTGTGCCTTTCTTTGGCATTGTTGCTCCTGAATATCCTTGAATTGTCCGGTAGGGTCACATACAATAACAGGGTCCATTATCCGAATATTGTGTCCGAGCAGTTGCCGATGTTCTGGTGGCCATCCGAATTGAAAAAGCAGCGAAATATTGCTGTAAATCGTTGATGGAAACTTTATAATTTAATTTGATTCGAACATTTTAGTTCAAATATCACTATTTTCCGTAGAAATATCTGGCATAATTATTGACAATAATTCTTGCCTTGTCTACAATTTAATTTGTATCCGTTCGGATAATATCGAATTTTATCAGCAGGGTTGTTCCAAGAGAATACCAACCCTCCCCTTCAAAAGGGGGCCATTTCCATTGCTAAGGTTTTTAACCAGCCGCAGATTAAACAACTATAGGAGGATGCACTATGACACTTCCAGTAATGAAGAACTTTATTAACGGTGAATGGGTGGATTCAAAAACCACTACTTTCGGTGATGTTTGGAATCCTGCCGTGGGTGAAAAAATTGCGTCTGTTCCCTACGGTGTCAAAGAAGATGTGGACATGGCCGTGCAAGCCGCCAAGGCAGCCTTCCCGGAATGGCGAAAGACACCACCCCTGACAAGAGCTCGCTATCTGTTTCGCTTAAAAGAAGCTTTTGAAGAGAATTTCGAAGAGATTGCAAGAGTGCTGACCACAGAACAGGGAAAGGCCATTGACGATTCCAGGGGCGAAGTCCGGAGAATGATTGAGAATGTGGAGCATGCAACGGGTGTCACTACTCTGATGACGGGCTACACGCTGGAGGATATCGCAAAAGGGATCGACTGTTATGGACATCGTCAGCCGCTGGGGGTTTTTGCTGCCATTGTCCCTTTTAATTTTCCCGGCATGGTTGCCTGGTGGTTTATGCCTTATGCGCTTGTTTCCGGAAACACCTATATAGTGAAGCCATCCGAACAGGTTCCTATGACCCAGGCAAAAATCTTTGAGATTGTGGAGGAGATTGGATTTCCCGAGGGTGTGATAAACTTGGTCAACGGCTCCAAGGATGTGGTGAATGGCCTGTTGGATCACCCGGATATCCAGGGGATTTCTTTTGTCGGGTCTACACCGACGGCTAGGTATATTTACGAACGGTGCGGTGCAACCGGCAAACGGGTTCAGGCTCTGGGTGGCGCTAAAAACATTGTGGCTGTTATGCCGGATGCGAATATCGATGCGGCCATTCCCTCACTGATCACTTCATTTTATGGTTGTACGGGTCAACGATGTCTGGCAGGCGCAATTTTGGCGCCTGTGGGTGATGCCGCTGATGAAGTGATAGAAAAGTTTCTTGCAGCATCAAAAGAGGTGAGAGTGGGTAACGGTCTGGATGAACAGACCGCCATGGGACCACTGGCAGGTGCTCAACATAAGGAGCGGGTTCTGGGATACATTGAAAAAGGGATCGCAGAAGGTGCAGATCTGATTATGGATGGCCGGGATGTTTCAGTTCCCGATCACCCGAATGGATACTACGTTGGGCCAACAATTTTCAAGAATGTTAAGCCCGATATGGCCATCGCCACCGATGAGATTTTTGGCCCGGTTGTCAGTATTGTGAATCCAAAGGATATGGATGAGCTGATTGAGCTGGTGAACAGCCGGCAGTTCGCCAATGCATCCTGTATTTATACGCAGAGTGGGGCATCAGCTCGCGATTTCAAGTACCGTGTCCATCCTTCTATGGTGGGAATTAACATTGGTGTTGCCGCACCCATGAGCTTCTTCCCCTTTGGTGGATATGGAAATTCTATGTTTGGTGACGTCAAAGGTCATGGCCAGGAGATTTTTCAATTCTTCACCGATACGAAGGTGGTGATTGAACGCTGGTATTAAAACCAGGTTGTTACTTGAAGCTGTGAATTCTACATTTGCAGCTTCTGCTATCAGGAGAGAGGAATGCCGTTAATTAATTTTGGAAGCATCATGAACTTTGCCGAGGAGCTGGAAGCTCGGGATGAGGAGTTTTATACAGCGGTCTTGAACAATCCGGAAGCAGCTTCCCATCGAGCTGTTTTTGAACAGATCCTCAGCGATTGCAAAAAGAACAAGAAAAATATCCAGCGAGCGCGGCGGGAGAACGTGACTGAGATGATCCTTGAGAATATCAGTGGGTTTTATCGGGCACCATTTGTGCTGGAAGCAGGAGATCCATCCGGAATGAGTGGTCAGGAACTGTTGGAAATGGCGGATAAACTCGAGGAGAGAGCAGAAAGCTACTATCTTGAAGCTGCCGTGAAGATTAAGACCCTGTCTGAAGTTGCCAGGATTCTAAAGTTGGTAGCGAAGAAGAGAACCGCCCACCGCAGCGCACTCGCCGGTTAGTTCCTATCATATTATGGTTCAATCAATCATCAGGGCCCTTGCGGCCCCGATGACCTGATCAGACCTCTTGCCTATTTGACTTCCTGATCTGCAATGGCAATAGCCTCAGAAATAATGGCCAGTCCTTCGTCCACCTCGCTTTCGGTTATATTAAGCGGAGGAGCGATGAAAATCCAGTTCCAGCGGACAAAGGTGAACATCCCCAGTTCCTTGATCTTGGCACCGACTTTTGCCATGGCGCCCATTTCAGCTGCAGTTGCATTCCATGGGGCCATCGGTTCCCGGGTTTCCCGGTTTTTGACCAGTTCAATACAGCCCAGCATGCCAGTATTTCTGAAGTCACCTATGGAAGGATGCTTCTCGGCGAGTTTGGCAACCTGTTGATCGATGTAAGCTCCGGTTTCCCGGGCTTTCACTATCAGGTTTTGCTCTTCATAAACCTCTATGGTAGCAAGAGCAGCCGCACAACCGACCGCATGACCTGAATAGGTCAGACCAATTGTCATGGGGGTGTCCTCGAAGTGGTTGGCGATATCTTCTGAGACGATCACGCCGCCCAGCGGAACGTAGCCTGCTGTCAGGCCCTTGGCAATCGTCATCATGTCAGGCACCACTCCGCTGTTTTCAACAGCGAACCACTGTCCACACCTTCCGAAACCGCTCATGACCTCATCCGAAATGGTCAGGATGCCATACTTTTCGGCGATGGCCTTGAGTTTCTGCCAGTAATCGGGTGGGTACTTAATGCAGCCGGAAGATCCGGATTCACCTTCGATCAGAATGGCTGCGACACTGTCCGGGTTTTCAAACTGAATGACCCGTTCGATATGTGAGATACACTCACGGTTACAAGATTCAATCTTCTGTGACCATGGGCAACGGTAGCAGTAAGGATCCTCAACGTGCACAAATCCTGGAGCACCATCACGGTCCACAGGGAATTTTCGGGGGTCGCCACCAGCTGCCACAGCACCGTAAGTTGCGCCGTGATATGAGCGATACCTGGTGATGATTTTCTGACGTCCTGTGACCATGCGAGCAAGCTTAATGGCATTTTCAATGGCCTCAGCTCCAGCATTGGTAAAAAAAGTTTTTTTCAGGTTACCAGGAGCGATCTCGGCTAATTTTTTCCCCAGCTTGCCCCGAGCTTCGGTAGCCATTCCAGGAAAGACGTAGCTCAGTTCGCCCATTTGCTTGTATACCGCGTCCCTGACCTTCTGGTTACCATGACCAATATTCACATTCATCAGTTGTGATGAGAAATCGATAATCTTCTTGCCATCCCGATCGTAGACATAAACTCCTTCAGCTCTTTCAGCGTTGACCGGGTTGAGGCCGCCCTGGGGACCCCAGGAAAACAGGGTGTAATCCAGGTTGTTCTTTAAGATTTCCTCTTTACTCATAATTAGCTCCTCTCACCTTCAGGTTGATCGATTTATTGTTTCAGTGCCCTGGGTCGGGCACGAGCCAATGATTTTTAGATTTCAAATATCTTGTCATAGGTCTCAGGTCGTCGATCCCGGTAAAACTGCCAGGTTTTTCGAACCTCTTCGATCAAGTCCAGATCCAGCGTGGAGATCAGCAGTTCGTCATTGTCTTCCGAGGCACAATCCAGAATCTCACCCCTTGGGTTAACGTGGTAACTATTTCCATAAAACTTACCGATGTTCCAGGGGGGCTCTGTTCCCACACGGTTGATGCAGCCCATATAGTACCCATTTGCAACAGCAAGTGCCGGCTGCTCCAGCTTCCAGAGATGCTGTGAAAGACCAGCGACAGTTGCGGACGGATTGTAAACGATCTCGGCACCATTCAGGCCGAGTACCCTGGCTCCCTCTGGAAAGTGGCGATCATAGCAAATATAGACACCAATCTTTGCATAGCGGGTCTGGAATACCGGATAAGATTTATCTCCTGGCTTGAAGAAATATTTTTCCCAGAAACCGTTGGTATGTGGGATATGCTTCTTGCGAAACTTGCCCAGATAACTTCCGTCAGCATCAACGACTGCGGCTGTGTTGTAATAGACGCCCGGGCGCTCCATTTCATATATGGGAATCACCATCACCATCTCGTACTTCTTGGCATAAGGGATGAGCGCTTCAACTGTCGGTCCCGGTACGGGCTCTGCAGCACTGTACCATCTTGGATCCTGGGAAGGGCAGAAATAAGGGCCATTGAAAATCTCCTGCAGGCAGAGAATCTGGACACCTTTTTTGCCAGCCTCTTCAATAAAGGGAATATGATAATCAAATGCGGCTTGCTGAATCTCCTTTACAGGCTTTGATTCGTCATTAAGTGGGTTTCTGCACTGGATAAGTCCGCTGATTACGTTTCTGGCCATATTACCTCCAATCTATGGTTGTTGGTCTTGAAATGAGGGAGTGTGTTGAAGCTTGCAGTTAAATAGGTACGGCCTCTACTCACCACCAAGATTTTCCTTACGTATCTCGTTATATAGTTAATATAGACCAACTCTAATTGTCAAACAAAAAAGCCGTATATTTGGCGGATTGTGTTCTGTTTGACAATGAATATAACGAAAATTGGGTATATTATGCAGGAAAACAACGATTTTAGGTCTTTTTGATGGTTACTCTTTCTACTAATGCTTTTTTTTAAGCGTTTCCAGAACTGCCTGAATCCACTGCGGCGGGTAAGGGACTTTAAAGGCGGCTGTATCCTTCCTTTTGTTCTCATTAATAAATTCAATCATCATCAGCGATTGATGTAACTCTTCTCCCCTGTGGCGTACATCATGGTATGCAGTCAGCAGTTTCTCTCCATGAATCTCCAACTCCATCCGAGCCCGGCGACTTCGGAAGTACAGGCAGTCAGTCAATAGAACGAGGACACCAGTGCTGCGACGCATTTTGCCTTCGTCGGATGTTCTGCCATAAAAGCTGACACCATAGCTGATGGCCCTGACATTGTCGCTACCATATTTTTTGTTAATCCACCGTTGATCCTGCCAGCGCAAGATTGCAATATAGCATAGAAATCCAAAAAAAATAAATGCTATGATAATCCAGTGTTGGTTAGTGAAAGTGTTTGCCATGGTTGCGAACTATTAAGGTTGATGAGCTATATCCACTGTGTTTTAACTGTGGGTACGAAGGTCGGGAGGGGTTTTCAAATTGGTTGTTGATTATTGAAACTTTGACAGGTAGATAATCAGTTTCTTCTTAGCCAGATTGTATCGATATCCGCTACGAATGGCTAATGCCTGTAGGATGGAATTGGCAATCTCTTCGTCACTTTTCTTTCTCTTTCTCAGTTTCCGAATACGATCCCCATTGATCTCGACAAGTTGCTGGAACCCCTCCTGATCTCTTAAAAAGAAAACAAAAAAGCCCAAGATGAATACAGTCAGAGATGTAAATATTGCGATGTAAACATCATCCATTGGATCCGGGAATATAGGTCTGAGCAGTCCCTCTGGGTTGCCTGCATTTAGAAGCGTATACATCGCCAGGAACCCGAAAAAAGCCATCAGGGCATATATGAGAAAGCGAATGGGTGTTAGCACTTTTTTGTTCTCAAGAATAGTAGTGTTAAAACAAATGAAAATACATGTAACAAAATAAAAAAGGGGAAAACACCAAGGCCTTCCCCCTCTTTTCCAAATGTCAAACTGGTTCTTCTAAGGGCCGGCTCAAAATTTAGTTCACATTTTATGTGAAGTTATCTTTTAACGAACCCTAAGTAATGGAAATGGTAGTTGATATTAGACGGCTCGCATCTCACCTTCCGGAATAGCTGCCCATTCTGCTTCAGCTTTTTCCCAAGCTTCATCAGAGGCTTCTGTTTCCCATACTTCCAAGCCTCTTTCTGCTCGGGTTGCCCCAGGCAGTGTGTTGTCCAGCAGTATTCCGATAAAGGCAGTCACAAACATACCCGTACTGAGAAGAGCCTGGACGATACTTCCAATGGTATTTAGAAAATCACCTTTTGTGCCCCATGAAATAGCACCGCTGACGAGTTTCTGTGTCCCAGCATCAAAATGGGGTGTAAACCAGAAAGGTACACTCAAACCGGCGAAAAAGGCGATACCGATAATAAAGAGGTTCCGTGAATTGTTCAGATTCACGATCTGCAGGTTTGAGAGACCGACGGCAGCGATCATTCCAAATAAGGCGAAAAACATCGAACCCACAACTGGTTGAGGTATTGTGGTTAGTAAAGCGCTAAATTTACCAATGATAGGGATAAACAACATCACGATGGCACCAGCTATAACAACACGACGGCTGGCAACTTTGGTCAGACCAATAGATCCGATATTCTCGGAATAACTGGTGGTTCCGTTACAGGTTTGTAGCACACCCGCAATTAGACAGCCCAGACCTTCCGCACCCAGACCCCTGGAGATCATTTTTCCAGTGGGGACTGGCGCTTCAGCAATACGGGCGCAAGCATAGTAATCACCAATAGACTCAATCATGGATGCCATGTAACCGGCCAGCATTCCTAAGGCTCCAGCCCACAGGGTGGTACTTCCAAAATTAGGTATTCCCCATTTGAAAGGCATCATCGGCTCAAAGCTGAACCAGGGGGCGCTGGAAACCAAACTTGTATTTAAATAGGCAGGATTGCCCACTGGAATCCAACCGGTGGCAGTTCCAATCCATGCACAGATCCAGCCCGTTGCAATGGCCAGTAAAACTGGAAAAAGCAAAAATATTTTAGACTTATGTGAGAAGACCTGAGAATAAACAATCATTGCTGTCAAGGTAATCAAAGATATATACCAGTTTCCAGCCATCCAGGGAGCGCCAATTCCGAAAAGTGCCAGACCGATCATGGCGATGGTAGGTCCGATCACTATTGGGCTGATCAGTTTTTTAACCTGTGCCATAATTCCGGTGTAGCCCAGGAAGATTTCCACGACTGATGCAATCATAATGGCACCAGACACTTCCTGAATACGGAGTTGCCAGAGCGGTATCCCTGCTGCTGTTGCCTGTTCGGCAGACAGCAAGAATATTATCGAAAATGTGGGTCCAAGAAACGAAAAAGTTCCGCCCTGGATAATTGGCAGTTTGTTACCTAAAGGTGACTGCTGGATCAACGTACAGATCCCGGAAGTGAAGAAAATGGTTGAGATCAGTAGTGCCAGTTGTGCCGGTGGGAGCCCCATGGCTCCACCGATGATAAACGGAATCAGGACAGTTGCCCCGAACATCGTCAGGTATTGCTGCAAACCAAGCAAAGCGGCCATAGGCCATGTCGGCTTGCTTCCAATTGGATAGACAATCCAGTGTTCTTGTTCAGTCGTTGCTTGCTCACTCATATTTGATCTTTGCCTCCTTATTAACCTCCCCACAAACCGGGGAAGTTACTGGGTTGATGGAAAATGCCGATAGTCATCGACAAACGCTTCAGGCCCCACTGCCTGAAGTGATAACAGCCGTTTTGATCACTCTCGGTGATCTGGGACTAAATCCCATTAACGGCCTCCTCTACACCCTCCGCCGGCAAAGCCTGACTTGCCGGTGAGCGTTCAAGAACCGTCGGGTTACATTACACCGACGGGTAGATAAAGCTACTTCCACTACTGCATCATTCGAAGGTGGTTTTCAGATTGAACCTTCTGTCTGCTCCACCTTCCTCTGTTCTGCCCCAACTACCGGGGTAGTAGGTCTGGGTGATTAATACAACAAATAATTGATCAATGCAACCGTTAACTTCAAAGAAACCAAACCAGCAGTTGCGATGCCACCTGCTATTTACGAAAAACGCAATTATCAGTGGCTTTCTATCATAAAACGTTAATGTCTTTATATGGCATAAAGTTCAGTTTTTTCTCCAGGGACTGGTCCATGGTTCGGGTCTCTCTTCGATTCCAGTCTTTGGGCATCTCCTTGAAAGTGATCAGTCCATCTACCGGACAGACGAAGCTGCAGATCATGCAGCTTAGGCATTTGTCTTCGATTAATCGGGGTCTGCGTTCCTTCTCATCCCATTCCAGAGCTTGCCCGGCAGCATCGTCACAAATGATAACACACTGTCCGCAACCGATACAGGCATCCAAGTTGTACTGAGTGATGCCCTGGCGATCCAGTTCAAAGTGATCTGTGGTTTTTAGATTGACATTGGCTTTACCAACCAACTCTGAAACTGATTTGATCCCTTTTTCAACCATGAAGTCAGATAGACCTTCAATCATATCTTCTACAATTCGATAGCCATAATGAATGATGCCGGTGGTGACCTGAATGGTTCCGGCGCCAAGCAGGAGATACTCCAGTGCATCAATCCAGGTTTCAATGCCGCCCATCCCTGACAGTGGCAGATTGAGCTCTTCGCATTGAGCCATTTCTGCTATGAAACGAAGTCCGATGGGTTTGATGGCAGGTCCGGATGTGCCACTGATTGCTCCGATACCAAAAACGTTGGGCTTCGGGACCAGATCGTTTAGGCCTACCTCTGAGATACCGCTGACTGTGTTGATGGCAGCTATGCCGTCTGCACCGCCTCTTTTGGCGTAGAGCGCGGGCTCTGTCATATCGGTGATGTTAGGTGTCATTTTCGCCAATACCGGAATCGAGACAGCGTTTTTAACCGTACTGGTGAACTTTTCGATCAAGTCAAAGGCTTTTCCCACGTGATGCCCGGTTCCCTCAACACACATGTGGGGGCATGAGAAGTTTAGCTCCAACATATCCGCTCCGTTATCCTCTGAAACCTTGGCTAGATATTCCCACTCCGCATTGGAGAATCCCATGATACTGGATATCAGAACCCGGTCCGGGTACTTCTTTTTCAGGTATAAAAAATCCACCAGGTTATCTTTCAGGGGACGGTCTGATATCTGCTCTACATTTTGAAGCCCGACCAGCTTCTTGTGTCCGTAGTGGTAAGAGTTCATCCGCGGAGACGGATGGATGATGGGAATTCGGTCGGAATTAAGGGTTTTAAATGCCACACCGGCCCAGCCGGCTTCGTAGGCAGCCTCTACCATCTCAGCACTGTTTGAAACGGGGGAGGATGATAACAGAAACGGGTTCTTAAATGTGACCCCGCAAAAATCGATTGAAAGGTCTACTTGATTACTGGATTTCATCGCTCCTCCTATTGGTTCAAATATTGTTGTATTGCCTGAGCCGCGACTTTACCGTCCCGAACAGCATTGACCACCAATGATGGGCCCCGAACGATATCGCCTCCGGCAAAGATACCCTTAACAGTGGTCTCCCCTGTTTCAGGATCTGCCTGGATCAGATGTTTGCCATCGGTTTTAACACCGGGGTACCAGTTCGGAGATTCCGGTTCAGCCTGGTTCCCAATGGCCTCGATGACGATATCGACATCCAGGTTCCATTCGGACCCGGCAATCTCAACAGGCGTCCGGCGTCCAGAATCATCAGTTTCACCTAACCGGGTACGGACGATTTTCATACCGGATATTTTGTTATCAGCTGTGGTGAGGTAGTCCAGTGGCTGATTCAGTAGCAGGAAGTGAATCCCAGTCTCCAGAGCGGACTGCAGTTCTTCTTCCTCAGCGGGCATCTGCAGGTAGGATCTTCGATAAACAACATACACGTCTTTGGCACCGATCCGCGCAGCTGTATCAGCACAATCCATGGCCACAGCACCACCGCCGATGACAGCGACCGTTTTCCCCTCAAATGTGGCAGCAGTCTGCTCCAGACGTCCGTCTCTGAGTGACTCCAGGTAGTCAACTGATGAGAGCAGGCCCTCAATAGGCGCCTGGCCGGGTTTTAATTCTCCTGCTTTCCAGAGACCTGGAGCTATGAAGACAGCACCAAATCCATTCTCCAGCAGTTTTTCTGCACCCTTTTCACCTTCAATCCGGTGATTGCAGACAAATTCAACACCCAACGCCTCTATATCGGCCAACTCTTTTTTGAGAAAGTTCTCGTCGAACCTGAAAGGGGCAACACCATAACGGATGACGCCTCCCGGTTCGGGGCGGGCTTCAAAAATGGTTACCAGATAGCCAGCCTGTGCCAGTTCCGCGGCGCAACTCAGTCCCCCGGGTCCTGAACCGACCACAGCCACTTTGCCCCGATTCTGTTCAGGCTTTTTGAGGACCTGGTAACCGCGCTCCCATGAATACTCCACCAGAAACCGCTGGATCTCACCGATGCGAATGGCTCGGTCTTGTCCCTGTGGCATCTCTTTCGATTTGAGCATGGCGCTGCAGGCTTCTTCACACAGTCTTTCGGTGGGGCACAATACGCCACAGGCTCCGCCTAGAATATTATTCGTTTTGATCGTTCGAATGGCCCCGGTTATATTCTTCAATTGCAGCTTCCGGATAAACTCGCCAGGCTTGGTATCGGCCGGGCAGCCTTTTGAACAGGGGGCATCGTGACAAAGTAGACATCGATCGGCTTCCGCAACAGCCTGGCTGAAGTCGAATCCCTTTTTCATGGTATTAAACGCGTTAAAATCTCTCACGGTGAATTCTCCTCTATATTTTGGTTGTAACCAGTCATCATTCTCAGTCGGGGGGAGCGTGCGTGCAGACCGATTACGTTTCATTTGCCGAGCGCAGCATGGCATGAAGCAAAACATTTCCACCTGCTGTACAGTCTTCCCAGGTTGTCTCTTCGACCTCGACATGGCTGCGCCCGCCGATGCTGGGAACGAATATCATGGCGGTGGGGGCCAGGTGGTTCATGTAACTGGCGTCATGACCGGCACCGCTGACCATATGGAGGTTTGGGTACCCAAGCTCAGATGAGGTATCCAGAATGCTCTGCACCAGCTTCTCACTGAAAGGAGCGTGCTCCACACGCCAGGTTTCCTCTATTTTTATAGGGCATCCGCGCCTGTCGGCAATCTGCCTGAAGTCTTCGGCAACTTTATCCCAGGCATTAATAGCAAGATCATCGTCCCAGGAGCGGATATCAACAGTGAAGTGAAGCTTGTCCGGGATGATGTTACGGGAATTGGGATAGTTCTGGATTTCTCCGACGGTTGCAACCATATTGCCACCCATGCGGTCAGGAAGCTCGTTGACCTTCAAGATCATCTCAGCCGCAGCGCATAGCACATCATGCCTGCCCTCCATCGGTGTAGGACCAACCTGGTTGGCTTCCCCTTCAAGGAAGATGTCGTACCAGTGCAGGCAGAGAATTCCCTTGGGAGCACCAATGATTTTTCCTTCCCGTTCCAGCATAGGACCCTGCTCAATGTGGTACTCGTAATAGGCGTGCAGAGGTGATTGTTTGCAGGGAAGGGCTCCCTTATATCCAATGCGGATCAATTCATCTTCAAACCGTTTGCCATTGATATCCATTCTATCATAGGCCCAGTCACGGTCCAGTTCCTCAGCCCAGACCCCTGATGCGAGCATGGCAGGTGCGAAACGGGAACCCTCTTCATTTGTCCAGTCTACAACAACAACAGGTCGTTCGGTGGTAATGTTGTTTTCGTGCATGGTTCGGAGCACTTCCAGGGGGCCCATGACGCCAAGAATCCCGTCAAAACGGCCTCCCTTGGGCTGTGAATCCACATGAGACCCGCTCATCACTGGAGCCAGGTCATTATTTTTACCGGCTCGCCTCCCAAAAATATTACCCATTTCATCAATGGTGACTTCAAGGTCGATCTCTTTCATCCATTTGATAAGCAGGTCACGGGCCTGCTTGTCCTCATCTGTAAGGGTCAATCGCTGGACGCCGCCCGCAGGTGTCGCCCCGATTTTTGCCATCTCTTCCAGTGATTGCTGTAAGCGGTCACCATTAATACGTAGATCTTTCAGTTCCATTTGGGGGGTTCTCCATTATCTGTTGTCAAAATGTGGCGGGGACTATCGATTCTCCCACTTCCCTTTTTCGTATTTTTTATGCAAAAAAGTTGGAAATGTCAACGAAAAAAGTAAATAATGCCTCGAATTGTATACTTAATTATTGACTTTTTCTCGAATATGGTCTCTTTTTATAACATTAATAACGATAATGGACAAAAATGACGCCATATGGCAAAAATGACAACCGAAAACAAGCGGCCATGTGAATTGAAGTCAGTCGTTACGAGACAGTTTCCAACGAAAACCATACTCGATTTTCCCACTCCAATCACCATCGTCCAGTTGAGTATTCATGGTTGACATACTGCTGATTCAGCCGCCACTTCAGGATTTCTACCTGACAGTGAAACGCACCATTCCACACGGTCTGACCTGTATTGCGGCCTCGTTGGAAGCTGCTGAGTTCTCGGTGGAGATTCTGGATGCCATGGCGACCTCCCGGTCGCGGGTGATTGAACTGCCTGATGAGATGACAGGGCTGCAGGCCTTTTACCAGGGGCCCGACCAGTCGCCAATTTCTCTGTTCCACCTCTATCGGCACTTCGGGTATAGTCTTGAGCATATCGGAAACCAGATAAAGAGAGCTGGCGCCTTTTTGGTCGGTATCTCCTCACTTTTCACCGCTTATTCAGATATGGCGTTGACAGTTGCCCGTCTGGTTCGCAGGGTTTGCCCGGAGGCAGTCATTGTGATGGGGGGGCATCACCCAACCGCCTGTCCCGAAAGTGTCATGGCCTGTGAAGCGGTGGATTTTGTTCTGCGGGGAGAGGGGGAAGTGGCCATGCCGTTGCTGGCCCATGCCCTTCAGCAGCAAGCCTCAGTCAGGGGAATCCCCGGTATTGTCTTTCGGGAGGAGGATGGAAAGCTGCATATCAGCCCCGGGGCGGTCATGTCAGATCTGGACGCCTACCCGCTGCCTGCCCTTCACCTGGTCAAACATAACTACTACAAAAGGGCTGCCGGTCGAACGGCAGTGGTTATGACCAGTCGGGGTTGCCCGATGCGGTGCTCTTATTGCTCCATGGGAAGTTCTGATGATGTCCCGTATCGATCTCGAAAGAAAGAGCAGGTGCTGGCGGAAATAGAGGTTGCTGTTGAGAGGTTTGGTGTCCGATTTATAGATTTTGAAGACGAACATCTTACCTTGAATCGGAAGGCTTCCATTGAGTTCCTTAAGCAGTTGATAGCGCGTTTTGAGGGGTATGATCTTGAATTCAGGGCCATGAATGGTCTCTTTCCTCCATCGTTGGATGCTGAAATTCTGGTACTGATGAAGCAGGCCGGGTTTAAAGCCCTGAACCTTTCACTTTGCACTGTATCAGCGGGACAGTTGAAACGATTCAGCCGCCCTGATGTGTCCCCGGCATTTGATAGGATTCTTAAGACAGCGGAAGAGCTCGGGCTGGATGCGGTTGGCTATATTATTGTCGGCGCACCTGGGCAGGACCCTTTATTATCAGTGGCTGACCTGATCTTTTTAGCTCAACGGCGGGTGCTGGCAGGGGTTTCGGTCTACTATCCGGTCCCGGGGAGTTCTGATTTTGAGCTCTGTCGGCAGCGGGGCCTGCTGCCTGAGACTGAAACCCTGATGAGGGGATCAGCCCTCCCGTTGTCTGACAAGACGACCCGCAGGGACTCGGTTACACTGCTGCGATTGGGTCGGATTTTGAACTTTATGACCTATCTGGACGAACATCCGGACGCATGGCCTGGTGACGGCACTCAGGATAAGATGCTGTCGCAGAAATTGGAAAGGGTGGCGATGGGCGTTCAGTTGTTGCGGATGTTTTTCAAAGATGGTCGCATCCGCGGTATCGCATCGGATGGTGCGATATTTGAGCATGTGGTTTCTCCAGCGTTGACCCGGGCTTTTATTGATGGCTTCGAAAAAACGGGGAATCATTTTCAGCGATGGCGTCCTGAGACCCTGGAAATTCTCATGCTTCGGTGAGGTGTCAGTCAGGTGTTCACTGTCACAGTTTCGCTTAAAAAAGCGAGTATTGACGGATGAAAGCCAAAGTGCAACTATTTAACCATTCCGGTTTTTGAGGACTATCTGGTTGGACAATCGTGTGCGTCCAACAAACACTTTTATGGTAAGAATGGAGGTAAAGAAATGGCCACATTGATTAAAAACGGCACCATCGTTACAGCAAGCGAACAATACAAAAGCGATGTACTGATAGATGGGGAAAAGATCGTCGCCATTGGCTCCGATCTTGACAGTAGAGCAGAGACTGTTATTGATGCAGAAGGGAAGTACATCTTCCCGGGCGGCATAGATGCCCACACCCACTTTGATCTACCCTTTATGGGAACGAATACCGCTGGATTTGATACAACTCCGGCAGCCATTGTAGGTGGTACCACATCAGTCATTGACTTCACTCCCCAGCCGGCCGGGATGAGCCTCCAGGACTCAATTGTCAAACATCGTGAAGAGGCTATTGACGGAAAGACTGCGGTCGATTACAGCCTGCACTCCATGATTATGGATTCAACTGTACCAGGAATATTTGATGAATTCAGCGCCCTGGTAAGGGCAGGGGTTCCAACCATCAAAATGTTTCTGGCATACAAGGGCACTCCGTTTATGGTTGATGATGCGACCCTTTTTAAAGGCCTGGAAGCCGCCAAGGATGTTGGTATGCTGGCAACCATTCATGCTGAAAATGGTGATATCGTCAGCCTCTTGCAGGAAAAGCTGCTTGCAGCTGGTAAGACGGATCCCAAATACCATGCTGAAAGCCGCCCTGCCATCGTTGAAGCCGAAGCAACCGCGCGGGCTGCTTCACTGGCGCAAGCTGCCGATGCCCCTATCTTTATCGTCCATGTTTCCTGTGAGGGAGCCATGCTGGCCATTCGCAATGCCCGGCAACAGGGGGTCGACATATTTGGTGAGACCTGTCCGCAATATCTGGTACTTGATGAGAGTTATCTGGCAAAACCTGGTTTTGAGGGTGCCAAATATGTCTGTTCACCGGCCTTAAGACCCAAATTCAACCAGGATCCTCTCTGGCAGGCGTTGAGCAACGGTTGGCTGCAGACGGTTGGTTCAGACCATTGTGGATTTAACATGAAGGGACAAAAAGATATGGGAATCGAGAAGTTCACCGGTATTCCCAACGGTACACCTGGTGTTGAAAACCGGCTGGCGATACTTTATACCCATGGGGTTCTAAAGGGTAAACTCTCACTGCAGAGAATGGTGGACGCATATGCAACGGCCCCGGCCAAACTTTTTGGGATGTATCCACGTAAGGGCAGTATCGTCATCGGTGGTGATGCTGATATTGTTGTGTTTGACCCGACATATGAGGGCAAAATCTCCGTTGAGACGTCGCTGCACGGTGTTGATTACAGTGCATACGAAGGTTTTGACGAAAAAGGTCGGGCAGACAAGGTTTTCTTAAGGGGTAAGCTGGTGGCAGATGGCGGCAAGTTTATCGGTCAACTGGGACAGGGGCAGTTCATTGAGCGCACGCCCTTTGGCCTGGCGTATGAGTCCCGCATGAAAAGATAATTAGCAGACCCTGATCCTTTCCGCAGTGGCTGGTTGAAACAGCCGCTGTGGAGATCAGCATTCCTTTCAGGGATCGTCAAAAAATAACGTCACATAATCAGTGTGAACTAATCTTTTAGCCGACCCTTAGATACGGCCGAAGTCGTCATCCATCCGGACAATGTCATCTTCGCCAAAATACGATCCGGTTTGAACCTCAATAAACACCAGGTTTTCACTACCGGGGTTTTTCACCCGGTGTGTGGTTTCCACTGGAATGTCTACCGTGTCACCCGGTATTAATGGAAGGGTGGCCTCCCCTAGTGTCATTTCTGCTTCTCCTGAAACCACGTACCAGTGCTCTGAACGCTTGTGGTGCAATTGCAGGCTGAGTCTTTTCTGTGGTTTAACAACAATGCGCTTGACCTTGTGGTCCGCTTCGTCCGAGAGGATGACATAAAAGCCCCATGGACGGTGGTATTCGGTGTTCAGTTGCTCCATTCGTTCCTGATATCTTTTTGCGGGCTACCCGGGGCTGGGTAGAATGGCGTGTATGACCCTTTTCGTTTCCTGGGGCAGATTAATTGATGGGAAAACCGAGCAGGAAAATGGCTCCCTGGTCAGGGCTGTTTTCAGCTTCAATGAACCCATCATGCAGCCTCATGACGTGTTTGGCAATAGCCAGGCTCAATCCCTGACCTTTTTGATGGTGCATGATGTCCTGGATGGCGAACTCGTCGAAGATTTTGTTTAACCAGTCCGCTGGTATGCCGGGGCCCTGGTCTGAGAAGGAAAAAACGATGTTGTTTCCGACCTGTTTCTGGGCAATGGTAATCTCTCCTTTTTCAGGTGAGAACTTGATAGCATTATCCACAATATAGCCCAGAACTTCGTAAATCATGAACCAGTCACCCTTGAAAGTGAGATTGGCGTCTATATTGTGATTGATGCGGATCTCTCTGGCTGCCATGGTGTCACGTTTCGAAACAATCGCGTTTTCCAGCTGTGTCAGAAACCGTTCATTTGTTTTTTCGATGGTTTGGGTACTTTTCAGCGTGCAGAGAAAGGTTGTTTTTTCCACGAACTGATGCAACTGGTTGCCGCTCTCCTGGATCATGCCGATGGTATTTTTTGTGTCCTCATCAAGGTGATCATCGTCCATTAACAGGGAGGACATACCGATAATGGTATTTAACGGGGTCCTGGTTTCATGTGAAAAAAGCGCAAGCAGGTCAGATTTGAGCTTGTCCACTTCGGTGGTACGTTTCAAGTTCAGGAAAACCTTGATTTTCGCTTCGAGCTCTTCTGCGATAAATGGTTTTGTGATATAGTCATCAGCACCGTTTTCATATCCCTTCAGGCGTTCCTCGATCATCGTCAAGGCAGATACCATGATGATCCTGATATGATTGTATTCTTCGTTATCGCGAATAGTTCGACAGACCTCGTAGCCGTCCATCCCCGGCATTTTGATATCCAGAAGGATCAGGTCAGGCTTGAACACAGGGATTTTCTCCAGTGCCTCCTCACCAGTCTCTGCGGCATCCAGAATATAGATATCTTCCAGAAATGTTTTGATAATTTCAATATTCTGGACGATGTCATCGACAATGAGGACTTTGAAATCCGATTTCATTGAGTGCTCCGAAGGTTAACTTCGATCCGCGAACGGTAACGGTTAAACATTGGCTGCCATGTAAGGATTTGACCGTTAATCAATCATGCTGCTTTTTGAAGCAGTATGTCCCGTTCGAGAAAAACATGTGACTTCAAACATTTCTCCACTGAATAGTCGCTACCACGCTGATTATAACAATAGTCAGTGTATTAGCCGCAATACTACCATGAATCATGGGGTTATTCAACAGGATTATGCGGTGATGGGGTTGGGTATGCAGGCCTTCTGATGGGCTGCGCTATTGGTGTGTAATATGCATTATTAGCAGGTAAGAGATGGTATTCCGGGAAAATCTTCCGTTTTCTTTTCTCTGTTGGTGTTGCATATCAATTTGAAAAAGCATGAAGTTGCCACAATTGGGTGTATGTTTTCCCGGTTAACAGAAACCAGAAGAATCCAGTAACTTATATCAGGGGTCAATGATGGACTCGTTGCAAATGATTCTCAACCTGAAAAAAGGTGAGCGCATAGCAATCACCGGCGATAATGCTGAACCGGTGGTTTTTTGTGTTAATGTAGGCGATGCCATGCTGAATGGAGACAATAACCAGGTCTGGCTTGAAAACGATGATTCAGGTAAAAGACAGTATTTGAGGCGAAGCCCGGCTGGAGAGATGTCCATCGGACCTGCACTGTTTTCATCCCTTGCAGATCTGGCCCAGACATTGGAGACCGGAGATTACTATATCGCTTAACCGATGACTCGTATTGAGTTACGGGACACCACCCCCTGCTTTACAACACCTTTTGTGTACCCCTCCGCTTGATCTTTTTCTTGCGCCCCCAGTAAAAATATTGTAGAAACCAGCTTACAGTAGTGGTCTGGACGTCCTATAATCATATGATTAAGGGACTGGTTTAACCGTGGCATTATTGGTTATGGTACGGGCCTATTTACTGAATGATCTCAAATGATGACAGAGGGGTTGCATGGCGACTGGGAAAAAGATTGAATCTGCTGAGAACATACTGAAAAAGGAAACAGGAGAGCTGAGGAATTTGCTTCAGCATGAGCAGCTTTTGATTGGGGCGATCGCGGTTGGATGGTCATTGTTTCAGCTGTCGCTGGCCAGCTTCCTGATACTGGACAGTGTCGCTATTCGCGCCATCCATCTGGCATTTGCCATGGCGCTTGTTTTCCTGAATATTCCCATAACAAAAAACCCCAGAAGATTTCTGGGGTTGTTTCATGCCAAAGGGCAGATTCCTGTTTTTGACTATTTACTCGCCATTGTCGGGGTGGGGGTGTCTCTATATATTATGCTGGACAGGCAGGGATTGGCTTTTCGGGCCGGAAGCCCCATCACTAGGGATCTTGTCATCGGATGTTTCCTGGTCGTGATTCTACTGGAAGCCACACGCCGCTCCATCGGTCCGGCTCTGCCGATCATCGCGCTGGTTTTTACGGGCTACTCCTTTTTCGGCCCCTATATGCCTTCGGTACTGGCATTTCAAGGTGTGTCGCTGACAAAGTACCTCAACCAGATTGCGCTATCCACAGAGGGGATTTATGGCATTCCCCTGGGAGTGTCTGCCACCATCGTGTTCCTTTTTGTACTGCTGGGATCCATGCTTGATAGAGCAGGAGCTGGGAAATTTTTTACCGATCTGGCTATGGCCCTGCTTGGTAAGTATAAAGGTGGGCCGGCGAAAGCAGCAGTTGTTTCCAGTGGCCTTTCCGGTCTTGTGTCAGGTTCGAGTATTGCGAATATTGTAACGACTGGAACATTTACCATTCCGCTGATGAAAAAGGTGGGGTATCCAGCGAAAAAAGCAGCGGCGGTTGAGGTGGCGGCCAGCACGGATGGGCAGCTGATGCCGCCCATTATGGGAGCAGCTGCCTTTATCATCGCAGAATATGTCAATGTACCCTATATTGCGGTAGTTAAAGCTGCAGCAATTCCCGCCTTTGTTTCCTACTTTGCCCTCTTTTATGTGACGCACCTGGAGGCCAGTAAGCTGGGGATGAAAGGGTTGCCGAAAGAGGATCTACCTGATTTTTTCAAGGTCCTGAAAGCCGGTGTCCATTATCTGATCCCTATCAGCTGGTTGATTTTTGAACTAGTGGTTTTGCGGCACTCCCCGGAATTGTCTGCATACCGGGCTATCTTATTGCTGGCCGTCATTATTTTTTACCAGGAGATTCGAAAATCGTTTCAGCAGGGCCAGAGTATCAAACGAGCCCTTATCAACAGTATTCTATTGATCGGCAGCGGTCTGCAGGGGGGGGCAAAAAATATGATGGCTGTCGGGATGGCCTGTGCGGCGGCTGGAATCATCGTGGGAATTGTCGGGATGGGACTGGGTGGTATGATTACCCAGATTGTTGAGACTCTGGCGGCGGGGAATATTTTCCTGTTGCTGCTGATTACAGCAATCGCCAGTTTACTGCTCGGGATGGGTTTGCCTACGACAGCGACTTATATTGTCATGGCTTCCCTGACCGCACCTATTATTGTCAATGTGGGAAATATCTATAACTTTGTTATCCCTTTAATGTCCGCCCACCTGTTCTGTTTCTATTTCGGCATCCTGGCGGATGACACACCGCCGGTCGGTCTGGCATCATACGCGGCCGCCGCGATCGCTGGATCTGATCCAATTGCGACCGGAATCCAGGGATTTCTGTACGATCTGCGGACAGCGATTATCCCCTTCATGTTTGTTTTCAACTCAGACCTGATTCTGCACAATATTAACAGCTGGCCTCTGGGTATCGGGATATTCCTGATGGCGACGGTGGGGGCTTTTGCCTTTACGAGTGCAATTCAGGGTTGGTTCATCACCCGGAACCGGTGGTATGATGTCCCTCTGCTTTTGGTGGCGACGGTTATTCTCTTTCATCCACTCGCCTTTTCTGACTGGGTTCCTGTGCTGTTCGGATATAAGTATGCTAATTACCTGATCGGACTTGCAATCGTAGTTATTGTCTTCCTGATACAGAAAGTCCGCCTTCGAAATACAGAACAGGCAGGTTGATAGCGAAAGCAAGCATGCTAACTCAAGGGGAGCTCCAGGTCGGCTGTCCAGATCTGTGCATGAGAGTTTCCCGATAGTTTATACCCTCCCCTGGGGTATGACCATTTCAAGCGATTTTCCAGGTTCTCCAACCCCTTTCCAGTGGACTCTATACCGGCATCCGGCAGATATGGGTTTGTTACCCTGAAATGGACCCGGTTGCCCTCTTTCCTTAAGGCAATCTCGATCTTTGCAGATTGTTTTGGTTGCGTTCGCCACAGGGCTTCAGATTGTTTAACGGCATTTTCAACCAGAGGAAAGAATACATGCCAGGGCGCATGTGCCTTTTCAAAATTACCTTTTATATCAATTGAAAACTGGAATTGATCTCCATGGATAATGCCTTGCTGCTGAAGATAGGTTTCCAGGTAATCCATCTGGACCTTGACCGGTACACGAGATTGATCACCGTACTTCAAGGACGCCCGGAGCAGTTCTGCAAATTCAACCAGGTAAGCCCGGGCCGATTCGGGATGTTGTCCGATCATGACATTGAGTCGTGATAGTTCGTTGAACAAGTGATGGGTATGCAATTCGTTGGTCAGAAAATCGATCTTGGCATCCTTGAGATTTAGCTCAGCCATCAGCCGGAAGAATCGTTCCTGCAGGGTTTGCTGAATCATTCCGATCCCTAGAAAGAGGGACAGCATGACCGCAGGCAGCACAAAGGGGACTTCCACCCTGAAGGTGAACGCGACTGCCGCAGCTAGAAACAGGATGGGTAGTGCAATAGCTGTGAACCAGACACCCCCTAGAATCCCATGCGTTGATAGCAGAAATGAAAGTCCCAGAAAAACGGCCAGCATGATCAGTCCCGACCAGATGTAAGGCAGAGGTATAATCAGCCGGTTTCCCAGGAACATGTCGACAACCCGCCCCAGAATTTCGGTTTCCTGCAGAAACTGTTCATCAGCAGCCAGTGGTGTTCGATACAGAGGATACAGGTCTGGAAAGCCGGTACCGATCAGTACGATTTTATCCTGCAGGACGCCATCCGGAATCTGATCCAGCTCATTGGCGTAAAAAACCCGAAACCGGACAGACTGCGCTCCCCCAGGCAATTGACGACTGGTTGAGAAATTGATTCTCAGCCAGTCCTGTGGCTTGGTGGACGTGATATCATGTCTGAAAGCCGGAATGGAGCTGATTTGTTTCAGCAGGCGGGTGTGAAAGAATCGACCACCCCGACATGTCAAAGATGAATGACAGATCTCCTGAACAGCTCCAGAAGAGTCAAACCTAAACCGCAGGTTCCCGTAATCGAGGGCGGCATTTTTAAACCGGGCCTGGGCAGGATAGTTCGAATCACTGCGAATAACAACACGACCGCTGTCTGCTATCGCTCGGGATAATGTTTGATCATCCGCTGGATTCAGAGGTCGGTCGAGTAGGATGTTCAGGCCGATCAGTGCCGGGCGGTGACCGGAAATCCGGTTGATCAATGACCCCAGCCACTGTCGATCAATGGGGGAGCGGGAGGTGCCTTCTGGTAACGAGTTGTCATTGATAAGCACAACGACAATAGGAGACGTTCCGCTTTCCGGTGTGCTGAAAAAAGACTTGAACAGGTGAAAATTGGATTGAAATCGTTGTTCCCAGTCCTGCACCAAGGGAGATGGTTGCAGGTAGATCAGCAGAGCTGATAAACCAATGGATAGGATGACAAGGCCGGAAACTGGACTGACCGGTTTGAGCCGCGTAAGCTTTAAACCTGAAATTAGTTGGCGCAAAAAAGCGATCAATCGATTCATCCCCGGAGCCGTCTATGCAGGTTATCAGGTCAATAATTGTTGATGATGAAGAGTTTGCTGTTATCGAAATCAGGGAGCAGTTGGTGTCCTATCCGAATGTCGACGTTGTCGCCACATTTGCTGATGGCCTGAGCGCTCTTCAGGGTATCAATGAGCTGCAACCTGACCTGGTTTTTGTCGACATCGAAATGCCGGTACTTAATGGTTTCGAAATGCTGGGCCGCCTGGAATGCTCGCCGGTGGTGATTTTTTGCACCGGCTTCAGTAAATACGCCATCGACGGATACGCATATGACCCCACCGACTTCCTGCTTAAACCCATTAAAAGACAAAGGTTTGGCGAAGCTATGGAACGGGCCTTCAAGGATATTGAACACCGCTCCCACGATGAACGCCTGAAGCGGCAGAAACAGCAACTGGGCTACCTGCTCCTTGAATTCAGGGACCTGCATGGCGAGTCCCGCAGGGTGTATGTCTGGCCTGAAGATATCCTCTTCGTTCAACCCCAGGAAAACAACGCCAACTACCTCGAGTATCACCTGGAAGACTCAACCTGCTACCTGGTAAAGAAAACCCTGAAAAAAGCGATTAAGGAGCTTGAAAACAGCCGTTTTATCCAGGTACATCGCAGTTATCTGGTCAACCAGTCAAAAATCAGGGAGCTTCATGGAAACGATATGCTGATCCTGCGTCATCCGGACGCTCCCCGAATTCCTATCAGCAGGGCTTACCGTAAAACGGTCAGGAAACTGCTCCAGGCCTAAAAGGCGTACCCTACCCCAAAATGGAACATAACGGGAATCCGTTTTTCGTTGGCTTCAATCTGCGACTCCCACTCTTCCAGGTCTTCTGCAGCTATGGTCACGTCCACGTCACTTTCGATGGTGATTTCCGGTTTCTGCATGTTCAACCCGACATTAAGGCCGCTGCTCAGCGAAAGGCCGTTGGAGAACAGGTGATGAAAGCCGATACCGGTAGCTGCTCCGGTCCATTCTTTATACTCCAGGGTTGTTGTCAGACCTGTATTGTACTCGGTTTCGTTGATGATCCGGGAACGACTCTTGAAATCAGTGACGATTTTTTCATATCCGAAGTGCATCAATCCCGCAGAAAAATAGAGTCCGAACGGGAAGGGGAAAAACCGCATTTCGAGCAGGTGTCGGGGATCGGCCGTGACCGTTGTCTCTCTGGCGCCGTCCTGGCCGTATACCTCTTCGTCGTCGTACCACTTGTCTTCATCACCGTCCAGAGTGGCACTGTCATTGTAAAAGGCCTGGGAAGTCAGGCCCAGGTACATCAGTTCGGAAACCCGGTACCCGAGATGAAGAGCGACAGATGGATTAACCGACCGGTTATGGTACGAACCACCCGCAGACAGCATAAACTGGGCTTGAAACGGTCTTGAGGTTCCGATCTCGTCCTGCCGGTGAAAAGAACCTGCTATCTGGTTGTCTGAATCTGTCTCAGATGAGGCATAAAGAGGATGGCCCATGGTCGCCATTAAAAGGATTAAGAGGATGACGCCCCATTTGCGTGTATTGATTGCTGTTGTCATTTTTCTACCAGGTTGATGTTTTTCTTTAATCAGGATTCAAGCGGTCTCATTTTTGACCGTACAATCCAGGGTGAAATTCTGCTGGAGTCGAGAGCAACTTTCCCGCTCCTGATTGCAATGCGTTAAATTCATTCTCTGCAATCGGGTTGTGAATTTCATTGTCCTGTTGATAAACGGTCAAAAACTGTTGATTAAAGGTGAAAGCATCCGGCGGCGCTATTAGAATTGAAAGCCCGCAGCAAGACCAGCGCTAAGGTTGGCCAGCAATCTGACATCACTGGCATGTGTCTCGTTCAGTTCATGCAGAGATCCGCCGAGTTCAAATGTGGTCAGGCAGAAATCCATAAAAAAGCGGGTATGCCATTGATCCTTGCGATAGGTCACCCCGCTCTTACCACAGGCCCCGATGGTGCTTGAATTGAGGGACCCCTGTTCCAGAAAGTTATTGAGTGTATAGTATTGATACTGGACGGATCCCCCCAATTGCACACTGATCTCGCGCCAGAGCAGAACGCTGTAATCGGCAAACACAGTCAGATGTGAAAAGAGGCCGGAAAGTGAGGTCTTGTTGGAGCTGTCCTCATTGTCTGCTCTGTCACAGGTTTTGATCCCGATGTCAGACAGCACGCTGTCATTTTCAGTGCAGGTCTGGATTCGGGCGAACTGTCCCAGATCGAAGCTCAGTCCATATCCCCCCTTGTGATTGGTTCGGCGAACCTCTGCTTTCAACCCGATTCCTTCAAGAGACGAAGATATTCTGACGGTTTCAGCTGCTCCCGAATCTGGGGTGTATTGATAATTGTACTCCATGCTTCCCTGGTGAATAAACAGCCCGATACTCCTCCAGTCTTGGACTCCGGTTGCCTGTAAAGCTGATCCGTCATTGACAGGTGGATTTGTCATCCCGATAATATCAAGGCTGTTTTCCGGAGCCTCCGGTTTTGCCTTCAGCTTTCTGGATACCTGCTTTTCTGCCGAAAGAGGGGTTTGTCCTTTCTGGACGAAGAAAAATTCACCGTTCTCATCATCTGCGCTGTGAAATCGTCCGTAAGCGGGTGTTTGATCGACTCCGGAGTTTTTCAGTGATTTTCGCAGCTCGATGGCCAGTTCCGAAGCGCTGAGCGGGTCGCTGCGTTCTTCTGACAGGATCTGCAGCAGGTTGCCGGCAAATACGGAATGGGCGCCGCCACCACTGTCACTGACCGGCTCGAGGCCTCCTGAGGTAATGATCTGCCGGCTTTTTTTGCTGGACAGCTCACGATAAAACCCGGAGTCAACAGCCACCCCCCTGGATTTCCGGATCAGGGATCCGCTGAAGCAGGAGTCTGTGATCAAAAGGGTTTGTTGACTCTTGATGGCTTTCATCTTGCTGAGGATGATGCTGGTGGGGATAAAAAACTGCTGGGTAGCAGGATCGCCCCCATCCCTTGGAATCCAGTATCCCTCATCCTCATCTGCCGGATAATAGCCGTGACCGGCGTAATAGATCATCAGTCGGGTTTGGGGACCAACTGTTTTCTTCAACTGCTGAAACCCTTCAATGACCTGGCTGAAAGTCGGATTTTCAAGGGAGATGATATCGTTTGGGTGAAAGCGGTACAGGTCAACCAGCATCTCCCGAATGGATCGAATGTCGGCAACAGGGCTGTCCAGAGTTTGCCAGGCAGGGTGGTCATACCGGTTGACCCCGATCAGCAGCGCCTGATACCGAAATCGGTTGAGTTGGCTCCTGGTGGATTGCCTGGTATTTTCAATCTCGGCATTAATTCCGGCCAGCGACACCCCCCTTAATGAATCGTTTCGAAGTTGCTGGTAGAAAGGATTCTGCGGATGAGTGGTGGTGTCCAGACGTTCCAGGATATAAGCCGTCCGGTTTGGTTTTCCCTGCTGGTGAAACCAGGCAGCAGTTGACAGAGCGTCCTCAGGGACGACTGGAATTGACGATGACGGCTCACTGAGGGCGATTCGTTCCCATATGTCGTTGAAAAAAACCGGATCAGTGGCTGCTGTGGAATCCTCTCTTCCCCTGGCTTTAGCCTGGTGGGTGAAATGACGGGGTTTGGTCAGGGCGCTGAGAAACTGCAAAGCGTTGGACAATCGCGGTTCAGCTCCCTTCTCGAGATCAACCAGCTTGAATATTCCGGCAACATTCAACCGCAGCAGGTTCTGTCCTCTCTGTAAATAAAGCCTGCTGCCGGGAGCCACTTCGATCTGAGCGTATTGCTCGCGTGTAATCTCCTGACCGACAATCACCGGAACCTTCTTTTGCTGGTGATCCAGCAGAAATATGGAACCTGAATGCAGCAGGACTCTGAACGGGGCCGGTTCTGCATGGGCGGGCTTCAATAATAAGCCTGCTGCCAGTATGGCCAATATCAATATGCAACTCAGTCGTCTGCCCATGATACCCGGGGATTGAATCGATGTGAAAGAATAAATGGTAACGGTACCGCAATAATTAACAGACAGGTTCTGTCATTGTCGTCAGGATCATGCTACCGAAAAACAACAGATTGGTACACAATCGTTGATAAACGGTCCACAATCGATGATAAACGGTCCACAATCGATGATAAACGGAAAGAGTGGATTGATCCAGTGCATAATGTGACCGAATTAGACAGGCCATGGATACCGAATTAAGGCTGGGTTTTCGCCAGTGGGAAAAGAGTGTCAGCACCTCAGGTCCGGGTGAATCATTTGGGTCGCTGTTATTGAAATAAGGGCATCATTTCAGGAAAGAGCCGCTAGAATGGGGTTGATCATAAGCAGTCAAAGATCTACAATGAAAGGCTATCAGACTGATCTGACGGAACGTCCTGATTAAACAGGATTGCCGGAGCGGATTAAGACTGTGCAATTGCTCCGTGCCTCAGTGGAAAACATTTCTTAAAATAACAATCTATACCATCAGAATCACAAGACAATGGAAATTAAACTCTACAATACATTCAGCAATAAAAAAGAGGTCTTTAAACCGCTTGAACCAGGGAAGGTGAAAATTTATAACTGTGGAGTGACCGTTTATGATCATTGTCATCTGGGACATGCCAGGGGTGGAATCAACTTTGATGTACTGCGGCAGGTTTTTGTGGCTGCGGGGTATGAAGTCACTTATGTCAAAAACTACACCGATATCGATGACAAGATGATCAATCGTGCCAACGAAAGAAACATCACTGTTGCTGAATTGGCGGAGGAGAATATCAAGTCCCACGATGATGATATGGCGTCGCTGGGAATCAAAACGCCGGACATCGCTCCCCGGGCGACCCATCATATAGACGATATCATTAACATAACAGAAGAGCTGATTGAAAAGGGCTTTGCATACGAGGTGAACGGGTCGGTCTTTTTCCGTGTCAGAAAGTTCGATGCCTACGGCAAGCTCAGTGGAAAGAAAATTGACGAATTGAAGTCCGGTATCCGGGTGGAGATCGATGAGGATAAAGAGGATGCGCTGGATTTTGCGCTCTGGAAAGCGGCGAAGCCTAACGAGCCAACCTGGGAAAGCCCCTGGGGACCTGGTAGGCCGGGCTGGCATATCGAGTGTTCTGCCATGAGTGCTCATCACTTGGGCACCTCATTTGACATTCATGCTGGGGGCAGTGATCTGATTTTTCCCCATCACGAAAATGAGATTGCACAATCGGAATGTGCAAATGGTCAGACATACGCAAATTACTGGATGCACAACGGTATGATCAAGATCGAAAACCAGAAGATGTCAAAATCCCTGGGAAATTTTGCCACCATTGCGGATCTGGTGCAAATCTATCACCCGGAACTGATTCGGTTCTTCGTCCTGTCTGCACAGTACCGGCAACCCCTGGATTTCAGCCGGGCGGCGCTGATAAAAAGTGCAGAGGGACTGGACCGCATCTACGGTGCTCTGGAAAAATTCGAGTCAGCTAGTGGTAGACCGGCCGTTGAGGCTGAATTGCCCGGATCCGGTGATACTGAGACATACTGGGACCGATTTATGGCGGCGATGACCGATGACCTGAATACGCCACAGGCCATGGCGGTTCTGTTTGATCTGACAAAGGTATTGAACACCATGCAGGCGGATGATCCGCTGATGACCGCAACTTATCACCGGTTGCGCCAGTTGGGCAACATGCTGGGTATTCTGCAGGTGCCAGCGGAACAGTGGTTCAAAACGCCTCGCATCGCACAAGAAGCGTCGGGGCTGAGCGACGACGAGATCGATCAGCTTATAGAAAAACGAAACCGGGCCCGGGATGAAAAAGATTGGGCGATGGCCGACCAGATAAGAGATCAACTCAATGACGCCTCCATACAACTGGAGGACCGTGACGGAAAAACATTCTGGCAGCGCAAGTAATCCGAAGTCGAGAGTAGTATATGGGTAACAGGAATATATTGTACGGCATCAATCCGGTCCAGATGGCGATGACCAGCGGCAAGCGCGTTTGCTACGAGCTCATGGTCAGCGAAAAAAGCAAATCTCCTCGTCTGGACACGCTGACTAAATTAGCGCGATCCCAGGGTATTCAGGTTAAAAAAATCGATGGTGGAAAATTGGCTTCCATGGCCGAGACCAAAATGCATCAAGGGGTGGTTCTCTCCTGTGGCGACTTGGCCGTGCACGACATGGACGAATTTCTTGAAGAGATGCCGAGGAGTGGACGACACCTGCTGGTCGCCTTGGACCAGGTGGAAGATCCCCAGAACACTGGCGCTGTGATTCGCTCTGCCGCTTTTCTGGGTGCGACGGGTCTGATCTCACTAAAGAAACATGCGGCTCCTCTTTCGGCAACCGTTTCCAAAGCATCTGCTGGCGCACTGGAACACTTTCCGATAATCCAGGTGGGAAACCTCTCCGAAACCCTGCAGCAACTGAAGAAAGAAGGTTTTTCCGTTGCAGGGGCGGCAGGAGAAGAAGATTCAATTCCCTTTGCCGACATGCCATTGACCCCCCTCATGGTGCTGGTCATGGGTAACGAGGGACAGGGGTTGCGCAACCTGACCCGTAAGCGCTGTGACTGCCTGATCCGAATTCCCGGGAGCGATATGGTCGAGTCCCTGAATGTCAGTGCGGCGGCGGCGATTCTGATTCAACATCTCGTATCATCAAACTGAACGCGGAGCAAGATGGAAAAAAACATATTGCTGGTCAATGGACCGAACCTGAACCTGCTGGGAAAACGGGAGCCTGATGTTTACGGCAGCCAGTCGTTATCGGACATCGAAACAGAGACGAGTACCTTTCTCCAGTCACACGGCTGCCGGTTGACCACCTTTCAGTCCAATCATGAAGGGGAGCTGATTGATTTTCTGCACAATCATGCCGATGCTGACTACCTGATCATCAATCCGGGGGGTCTGACGCATACCTCCGTGGTATTACGGGATGCGTTAGCGGGAACAGAGATCCCGTTTATCGAGGTGCACATCTCCAATGTTCACGCTCGGGAATCCTTCCGGCACCACTCTTACCTCTCGGCTATCGCGTCTGGGATTATTATCGGTTGTGGTGTTCAGGGGTATCGCCTGGCGGCAGAGCTAATCGTTCAAAGAGTGGCTTAAACCATGAAAGCGGATGTAACGGGGGCACAGGAAGCTGTGTCGAAGACTAAGCTGACGGATCAAACTGAGGTGGATCTTAGGGAGTGGGCTGAGGTAAACGGTGAAAAGCCCTTCCGGGCGGTACAACTGTTTCAGTGGCTCTATCTCCACCAGGTGACCGGTTGGGATGAGATGACCAATATCTCTAAAAAGGTTCTTAATAAGGTGGCTAGCCAGTTTTCCCTGGAGCGGATCCCCATTGTTGCAAAACAGGTTGCTCCGGATGGAACCATCAAGTTGCTCCAGGAACTGCATGATGGTCATCGGATCGAAAGCGTATTGCTGAACCACGGCGACCACTATACGGTCTGTATCTCCACCCAGGTGGGATGCGCCATGGGCTGTAAGTTCTGCCTGACAGCCAGTATGGGCCTGAAACGGAATTTGACACCGGGAGAGATTGTCGAGCAGATCCTCAATGCCCAGAGTCTTCTGCCTGATGGCCAGACAGTTCGCAACATTGTCTATATGGGCATGGGAGAGCCGTTCCATAACTATGATAATACCATCCGGTCACTGAAAATCTTCCTGAATCCCCATGGGTTTGGTTTTTCAGCCAGACGCATTACTGTTTCGACCAGCGGCATTGTCCCCGGAATCAAGCGATTTGCAGAAGAGACCGATATCCGGGTGAACCTGGCTATTTCGCTGAACGGCGTGACCCAGGAGGCCCGCCAGAAGCTGATGCCGGTCAGCCGTCGCTATTCGTTGGAAGAGCTGATTGACACCTGTAAGAGCTTTCCCAAAGAGTCCCGCAAGCGGATCACCTTTGAGTATATCCTGATGAAGGGGGTAACCGATTCCATGGCATCGGCCCGTAAGCTGGTGAGTCTGCTGCACGGGATCAAATCAAAAGTGAACCTGATACCCTATAACGAACATGACCTGCTGCCCTATAAATCGCCTGATCCGGCAGCGATCAAAGCGTTTCATCAGTACCTGCTTGATCACGGTATTCTGGCAACGATGCGGGTGTCTCGAGGGCAGGGAATCTCGGCTGCCTGTGGACAGCTGGCTACTGAAGCGACTGCCAGGCCTTCAGGTAAGCCCGAAAAATCCGATCATCCAGAATCGTGTTAATGTCCCGCCTCTCTGTTTCCAACACCCCCTTTCCAAATTGCAGACTGCTGCTGATAAGCTCACGGGTAAGGTAACGGGTTTCAGCAATCGGCGAACGTCCCTGGCTGATCAGCGTTTTCAACCCTTTTTCGCCTGACCGTTCCTGATGCCCGGCGATCCACCAGCCCCAGTCTCCGAATGAGGGAACGGTGTGGTGTATGGGAACGCTTGTGAAACCGGCAGCCGACAGGGTCCGTCCCACCATTAGAAAGGCTGCACTGGCGTAAGAAGGTGACGACGATTGCTGGATCAGCAACCCGTCAAATGCCAGTTTGTCTCTCAACAAGGCGTAAAATTCACGGGAGTATAGCTTCGACAGCGACTGGTTATTGGGATCCGGGAAATCGATGATGATCACATCAAAGATCCCGGAGATTGACGCCACGAACTGGTATGCATCCAGGTTGACCACGTGGACGGAAACGCCGTCAAACTGCTTGTGCCTTCGGAAATATCCATGGCCCTGCTGATTGATCGAGACCGACTTTCCCTGTGAAATACCTCCAGGCTTTTTTGAGGTGACCTTGCGGTTCAGCAGGCTGCCCCTGTTCAACTCGACTAGCTCTGGTTGCTCAGATGCCAGGGTGGTCATCTCCGGATCGATATCCACCAGCGTAACCGACTCAACATCTCCATACTTCAGTATTTCCCGAACGGCCAGACCGTCTCCACCCCCCAGGACCAGTACCCTTTTATGTACCTTGGTAGCTGACATGACAGGATGCACGAGAAACTCGTGATAGATGTGCTCATCGATACTTGAGAACTGAAGGTGACCGTTAATATAAAGGTAATGATCACCACTCTGGTTCCGGGTAATCACAATCCGCTGGTAGGGTGTGGTGCGGGTGTAAATGATGGTGTCCCTGTATAGCTTTTGCTCAGCGGTAGTGGTTATTTTGGCGCCGTTCAGCAACCCGGCAAGTAAAATAAGCACCACAACCAGTGCGAAAATGGGAATAGCTCTGGGGTATTTCATCCAGCGGCGGAACCAGATCCAGGTGAAGAGAGCAACCCCTACATTGATGATGCCGAGGACGTAACTGGTCTCCAGGACATTGAAAAAAAGAGGGAGCAGAAAAACCCAGATAATGGCGCCCAGGAATGATCCGATATAGTCCATCTTCAGGATCAGGCCCAGGTTATGTTTCAGGCTCGGCGCGGTTTTCTGGTTTACCCTTGTCAACAGTGGAATTTCCAGTCCGATCATCAGTCCAATGGTGCAGATGAAGAAGTAGTGGACCAGGACAAAATGATCGTGAAAGTGCCCGAATGTGTATAGAGATACCGTCGGCCCGATTCCGCCCAGCAGGCCCAGTAGCACCTCCAGTAAAATGAAGTTGTCCACGTTGTACTCGTCGGGCAGGTACTTTTGCAGGTCGGCGCCGATTCCCATAAACAGCATCATCAGTCCAATGGTAACAGCCCACTGTTTGACTGAATCGCCCAGTATGTCTGACCCCAGGCGACTGAATGTATACTCATAACTGATGCCGCAAACCCCGACAAACAGCATGGAAAGGCCCAGCACGAAAGCCAGGGTTTTGGCGCTGCCTGGATCGATTGGATGTTTGGTGATATTGTCCATGGATCGCTTTATTTGTTTATGTTATTGATTTCTTAAAATAACAATACAAAGTGCCGCTGATACCGTCAAGCTGAAAGGCGGCAGACATCCCTGTTTCGGCGGCAATTGAAAGATAAAGCCATTGTCCTTTGAAGTTGATGAAGGGTTCAGATCTGCGAGAAGGCAGAATCGCGCTCTGATATCCATATTGACGGTTTTACCCGGATCAATCTATATTTAACGAACAAAATGTGTATCAAAAAATCTTGTGGCCGGGCCGGTTGCTAAATATAAAGAGATCTTCACGGAAAGAATCAACCTATGAATTGTGCGCTGGTGACAGGTGGGTCAAAGGGGATCGGCAGGGCTACCAGTATCAAGCTGGCAGCCATGGGGTTTCACGTACTGATCAACTACAGCTCTGATTCCGGTGCGGCTAACGATACCCTCGATGAGATCAAGCAGCAGAAGGGAGACGGTGAGCTGATCCGTTTTGATGTTGGTAACCCCGAATCCATTGAGGCCGTTCTGGGTGGCTGGATAGAGGAACACAGCGAGCATTTCATTCAGATTCTGGTTAATAACGCCGGACTGAATCGCGACCAGCTGCTGATCTGGATGAAAAATGAGGACTGGAACGACGTGATGAACGTCAACCTGAACGCCTTTTTTTATGTGACCCGGCGGGTTCTGAAGGAGATGCTGGCTAACAAATATGGCCGAATTATCAATATTGTCTCGTTGTCAGGACAAAAGGGGCATCCGGGGCAGGTAAACTATTCCGCCGCGAAGGCAGGTATCATCGGTGCGACCAAGGCGTTGGCCCAGGAGGTTGGTAAGCGGAAGGTCACCGTTAATGCAGTGGCACCGGGTTTTATTAAAACAGCCATGACGGAAAACCTGCCTGAAAAGGAGTTCAAGGCGCTTATTCCCCTGAAGCGTTTTGGGGATCCGGAAGAGGTAGCAGAAGTGGTTGGTTTTCTGGCTTCCGAGGGCGCCTCTTATGTTACGGGTGAGGTCATCTCGGTTAATGGTGGGCTGTACACCTGATGTTTCCACGCAACGATTATTTACGGAAAAATAGATTCAACCCCTCGGACAGGCGAAATACGTTATGAAACGAGTTGTTATTACTGGAATTGGTATCTATTCATGTCTGGGGACGAACATTGATCAGGTCCGGGACGCCCTTTTCCAGGGGAAATCCGGGATCATCATGGATGAAGTGCGCAAGCAAATGGGATTTCGCTCCGGCCTGACCGGAAGCCTGGAACGCCCGCAGCTGAAAGGGATCCTGCATCGAAGGGAGAGGGTCCGGTTGGCGGAGGAAGGAGAGTATGCCTACCTGGCTACCGTTGATGCCCTGGAAGGCGCCGGGATGGACAAAGATTTTCTGGCCGACGGGGAGGTCGGAATTCTGTACGGCAACGACAGCTCCGCTAAAGCGGTTATTGATTCCGCTGATCTGATGCGCGAAAAGCAGGATACCATGTTACTGGGATCAGCATCTATTTTTAAGTCGATGAATTCCACAGTGACCATGAATCTGGCGACGATCTTCAAGCTCAAAGGGGTCAGTTTCACCATCAGCGGCGCCTGTGCCAGTGGGTCTCACTCAATTGGCATGGCTTACCTGCTGATTCGGTCCGGCATGCAGGAACAGATCATCTGTGGCGGTGCCCAGGAAATCAATGCGGAGGCCATGGCCAGTTTTGACGGATTAAGTGCCTTTTCAACCAGAGAATCCGCGCCACATGAGGCTTCGCGACCCTTTGATGCCGGCCGGGATGGACTGATTCCAAGTGGTGGTGGGGCAACATTGATCCTGGAAAGCCTGGAATCGGCGAAGAAGCGGGGTGCGAAAATCCTGGGCGAGGTTATTGGGTACGGGTTTTCCTCGAATGGTGACCACATTTCGGTACCGAATGCTGCGGGTCCTGCCAGGGCTCTGGAATTGTGCATGAAGGACTCGGGTCTCGACCTGAAGGCGGTAGACTATATTAACGCCCACGCCACCTCAACCCCTGTTGGGGATATGAAGGAGGCGGAGTCCATTGACCGGGTGTTTGGCGATGTAAAGCCTGTTGTCAGCTCAACAAAATCCATGACCGGTCACGAGTGCTGGATGGCGGGAGCCAGCGAGGCGGTTTACTCGCTGATCATGATGGAAAACGACTTCATCGCTCCCAACATCAATCTTGAGACCCCGGGAAAAGAGGCGGAAAATCTTAATCTCACCAGCAAAACCCTGGAGCAGAAGCTGAATGTTGTCATTTCCAACTCCTTCGGCTTCGGAGGAACCAACGCGTCACTGGCTTTGTGCCGGTTCAGTGAATAAGGGTCGGCTCAAAAATTACTCAAGTGTTTCCCATTCGAGTGATTCCCATTAGTCGAGTGTTTCCCATTAGCGTTAAGGAAACACGTCGCTTGTCAAGGAATCGCGTTGCAGGTGAAAAGGAAACACGTTGCTATGGCATTCTGTCTGGAAAATGTTCAATCTTTTCGAGACTTTAGCAGACAGATTATGCCAAGTTATTTTTGTACGATCCCTAAGCAGATGGTGAACAGTTGCAACAAATCCTAAGATAAAAGTAAACGTCTCATGCAAAGAGAACAGGTAGTCGAAAAAATTAACGAAATACTGATAGATGAGTTCGAAATCGAGCCAGCGCAGATCATGCCGGACGAGAATATGCTGGAAACTTTGGAGATTGACAGTCTCGATCTGGTTGATATCGTGGTATTAATCGAGAAGCACTTTGGTTTCAAGGTTGTCACAGAAGAGATGTCCGACATCAATACACTCAACGATTTCTATGACTATGTTCATAACAGAACCGCCAGCTGATTGATGATCGGCCTGGTTGCCCGCCCAGTCAGCTCCTTTACCGAATTGATAGACTAAATCGACTAACCCGGTTACCGGATACCATCCATTGCGCCGGCTTGTTGCAGGGACATTGAAAAGGCCGTGCGGAGATGGTACCTATCCCATCCAGAATGCTTATTTGATCATGAAAACCGACCTCACCAGTCAGGAGACAGCTGTTCAATCCGTATCTGTTTCAGGAGAGGAACTGGCGCAACTGATTGCGCAGAAGCCGCCAATGGTGATGATTGACAAGCTTGTATCCGTCAGTGACCATTTTTCTGAAACCCGGTATTCCGTTCCTGAGGGGGGCATTTTTTCAGACGACGGCCAGTTGAGTGAGGCGGGTCTGGTTGAGAACATGGCGCAGACCATTGGGGTGGGGTCAGGCTTCAGCAGGCGCCGTAAAGGCAAAGAGCTACTGACCGGGTTTATGACCATGATCAAAAACCTGAAAATTGAACGACTACCGGATTGTGGGTCTGAAATCCGAACGGAAGTCCGGTTTCAGTACCAGGCACTCAATTTCCGAATTTTTTCCGGGAAAGTGTTTTCCAATAACCAGCAGATAGCAGAATGTGAAATCAGGGTATACAGCCCCGACCAGGAGGAGTTGACGTGAGCGGTGCCATTTTGACAGCGAGGGCGGATATTAGTGTCCGCTTCAGTGAGGTGGATATGATGGGAGTTGTTTGGCATGGCCACTATGTCAGATTTTTCGAGGATGGTCGGGAAGCGTTTGCAAAAAAATACGAATTCAACTATCTCGATGCCATGAACGAGGGGCTCTCCACCCCGGTGGTAAAAATGGACCTCAGCTATAAAAAGTCGCTACGCTACAACGAACCGGCCTATATCGAGACGATTTTCAAAGATTCGGAAGCGGCAAAAATACAATATGAATATCGGATTTACCGTAAGGATACAGACGAACTACTGACAGCCGGCAATACCATGCAGGTATTTGTTGATCGCCGTGGGGAACTGATCCTCTCCTCCCCGAAGTCCTTTATGGAATGGAAGAGAAAATGGGGTGTCATTGATTAACCAGGATCATCCCTGTCCCGACTGCTACTGCCAACTCCGGGTTTTTTATCTCTCAGCAACCCTGTAGCTGAACAGCTACTTTACTGTTTCTTTATGACTAATCGAGCCTTTATGGAAGAACTGACACTGAAACTGAAAAGACAGATCATTGAAGAGTTGTACCTGGAAGACATTAAACCAGAGGAGATCGATACTGATGCCTCCCTGTTTGGTGACGGACTAGGACTGGACTCCATAGACGCGTTATCACTGGTAGTCCTTCTGGATAAGGAGTACGGCCTTCAGGTTGTGGACCCGGATCAGGGCAAAGCGGTTCTGTACTCTATTCAAACCATTGCCGATCATATCCAGGCTGCAGCGGGGAAGACATGAAACGCCGTCCAGGGCTTGGTATCAGGAGGTCTGGTGCCTGCATGATGTGTCTGTTGTTACTCCTGCTGGCGGTTGACGTTCGAGTGGTGCGAGGAGAGGATGCCAGGCTTGCTCAGTTTCGGGAACAGGCCATGCAGATTCAATCCCTGCAGGCAACATTTATTCAGAAAAAACAGATGAAAATTCTGTTGCGACCCCTGATCTCAAAAGGCCGTTTTTTCTTCAAGAGGTCGGCCTCCATTCGCTGGGAATATCAATCGCCAATCAACAGTGTGCTGACGATGCATCGGGGAGAGGTAAAGCGTTTTTTCAAAAGGGACGGGAAAGTGGTTCAGGATTCAGGAACAAACCTGCAGGTGATGCAGGTGGTGATGCAGAACATCAGCCGCTGGCTGGGTGGCCGTTTTGATGACAATCCCGATTTCAAAACAACCCTGGTAAAAAACCGCATTCTGCTGACCTCTACGACGGCCTTGTCCGACATGATTGAGCGCATTGAATTGCAACTGTCCAGCCGACCAGGTGTTATCGAGAGTATTACAATTTTCGAGGATGGGGAGAATTACACGAAAATTGAATTTAAAGGGCTGGAAATCAACCAGCCCATTGCCGATTCCGTTTTTGAAGAGATTTTATGAAATCGGTGTTATCCATCGCCATTTTTGCGCTGTTTTTCCTGGCGGGCTGTGCGTCACTGCCGTCGCTCGAACCGTTGTCCACGGTGGACAATGAACCCGCAGTGTGTCAACGGCCCTGGGTGACCGAAAAAAGGCAGTTTGTCCACGCCATCGCAGTCACGTTGCCAGACGGCAAAAAGACCCTGATCACTGGGGTCACAACCATATACCCGGAGCAGCGGTCGGTGCATGCGGTTATCATGACAATTGAAGGACTGGTTTTGTTCGAAGGCCGGGCAAAAGGGGATAAAGTAGAGATTCAACGGGGGATATCCCTGTTCTCTTCGGGGGCTTTTGCCGAAGGCCTGATGAACGATGTGCGGCTGATCTTTCTGAAACCGGTCACGGCACCGACAGAGGTAGGCAGTTCCCGTGGTTTTGATGTGGTTTGCCGTTACCGGGATGGTGACAGCGGAGTTGTGGATGTCAAAATTGGCCGGGGGGGTGACTGGGAGCTGGCGCAGTATGACGCTGCAAATCGTCTGCTGCGCAGGGTGATCGCTCGATCTGGCACTGCTTCGAACCGGGGATCCGTTCCAGGGAGAATCAAACTGACGGCTGAGGGCACATTCGGATACTCACTTGACATGCAGTTGATCCAGTAACCACTGTGTAATCAGCACCAGTTCTTGAAGTGCATCCTGTTTCTTGCGGTTTATTTCTTGCGGGGGACCGCTTTTTTCAGTTAAATTAACTTATTGGAAGACAATAACCGTGTCTACCGGATACGGATTTTTTCATGTTTTGTTTGAGATGCTATGGAACCTGTTCTGCAACATGCGTATGTCCTGGGATTGGAAAGAGTTGTGGCCTGGTCTGATCTGCTGGATGATATCAACGTGTTTCCAGTCGCCGACGGTGATACCGGGCGCAACCTGCTGGCGAGCCTGACGCCCCTGCGTTATCTTGAAGACAGCAAAGAGGATACCGTTTATCAGCTGATGATGGCTGCCCGGGGTAATTCGGGAAATATTGCCACCCGCTTTTTTTCCGGTTTGCTGACGGCAGAGACACCTGCCGGTCTGGCAGAAGCCGCCCGTATTGGCAGGGATAAGGCCAGGGACGCGGTACATGATCCCATGCCGGGAACCATGTTGACCATTTTAGACTGCCTGGTCTCACACCTGGAACAGGCGTCCTATGAAAACCGGGAAGGGTATATCCAGGAGATGCTGGAACAGCTGGCCCAGGCCGTGAGGTCAACCCCCTCACAGCTTCCAGTGCTGGCTCGGGCGGGTGTAGTGGATTCAGGGGCGCTGGGAATGTTTGTTTTTCTGGAGAGTTTTTTCAAAGGTCTGATCAACCAGGTGGACGATTTTATTCCCATTACAGAGCGCTTTAAAGGGTTGCTGGAAATATCAACGGATTTCCAGGAATCCATGGAAAACGGATTCTGTGTTGATACCGTTGTTCAGTTGGACCCGAATCGTGAGGACAATCTGGACTTCATTCATGACATGGGGGAGCAGGCTGTAGTCATCCCGCACGATGGCTACCTGAAGGTCCACCTGCATACCAGTGATAAAGAGGAATTCCGGGCACGCATGTCCACCATCGGAGAGATTGTGCAGTGGTCTGAAGATGATATTGACGATCAGGTTGAACAGCGGAAGATCCAGACGCAAAAACAGTCCATTCATATCATGACTGATGCTGCGGGATCTCTTACTCGTGAAAATGCCCGTGCCATGGGCTTTACGCTGCTGAACAGCTACATCGTTACCCGCAACCGTTCCCTGCCGGAGACGCTGTTTGAGCCGGAAGAACTTTATCAAATGATGCGGTCAGGAGAAAAGGTATCAACCTCGCAGGCGTCCGATTTTGAACGGCACCAGTATTACCAGCGGGTGCTGGACCAGCATGCCCGGGTGCTTTATTTGTCTGTCGGCTCTGTTTTTACGGGAAACTATGACCTGGCGACTTGCTGGCAACGGGACAATGATAAGGAAAACCGCTTGACTGTGATTGATACAGGTGCGGCTTCCGGTCGATTGGCGTTGATCGTTTTGGCAACTGTTCGTTTTGCCGAACAGACAGATGACCCCGATGCTGTGATTAAATATGCCCGGACGGCTGTGGACAATTGCCAGGAATACGTATTCCTCGACAAACTGCAATACCTGGCGGCAGGTGGTCGCCTTTCCAAGACCAGTGCTTTTTTCGGTGATACCCTCCGGATCAAGCCTATCATCAGTCCGTTACCCCAGGGGGCTCACAAGGTTGGAACTGCCCGCAACCAGAAAGGGCAGCTCGAATTTGCCTTCGATAAGCTGTCAGCCTCTGTCAAATATGATGCGAAACCGCTGGTTATGCTGGAGTATTCCGATAACAAGCCGTGGGTGGAAACAGTTGTCAGAAAAGAGATTGTCAGGCGGTATCCCCTGGCTGAAATTATCCTGCAACCTGTCTCATTGACGTCTGGCGCGCACATGGGACCGGGAACATGGGCATTGGCGTTTATCCCGGAACTCTGATCCGCAACAGCGGTTCCAACTTACATGATGGATGATTTATGAATTCAGGAGTGACAGATAATGGACGTTTTGCCTTTGTCATTCCGGTATTTAACCATGCAGAACAGATCAGCCAGGTAATAGAGGGACTCAGGTCATATGGATGCCCGATCATTGTGGTTAATGATGGGTCCACAGATCAGACAGCCGCCTGCCTGGAACAGGTGCAGGATATTCAGCTTCTGGTTCACGATACCAACCGGGGAAAAGGGGCCGCAATGCTCACCGGTTTTGCGGCAGCGGCAGAAATCGTTGAGTGGGCTGTGACCATTGATGCGGATGGACAGCACGATCCGGCGGATGCGGGAAAACTGATGCAGGCCGCCCGGGAAAACCCGGGGGCGATTGTTATCGGCAGGCGGGAAGGAATGAAAGAGCAGCAGGCCCCCTGGACCAGCCGCTTCGGAAGAGGCTTTTCTAATTTCTGGGTCTGTGCTGCGGGGGGCAAATGGCTGTCCGATTCTCAAACCGGTTATCGCGTCTATCCTTTGCCCGTGTGCCTGAGGCTGGGTACCGCTTCCAGGCGTTTTCAGTTCGAGGTAGAGATTCTGGTTCGGGCGCTCTGGAATAGGATCCCGGTGGTTGAACGATCAGTTCGGGTCAGGTATAAACTGGAGATTCCCCGGGTGTCACACTTTCGGCCCTTTATTGATTTCTGGCGCAATGCGCTCACCTTTACCCGGTTGATTATTCAGAGAGTCCTGATTCCCCCACCGCTCAGGAGAAGAAAGAATGTCCACAGCTGAAAAACGCTTTCGTCTTCCCCTGGCCGTGATGACTGTTGTCTGCCTGGGCCTGATGCTGGCTGTCGCCACCACCCGTATCCAGCTTGATTTTGATGTAGCAGCCTCCCTGCCCTCCATAGATCCCACCCTGTCCGATGCCCGATACATGCTTCAAAACCACCCCCTGCAGGATCAGGTGGTGATTGATATCGGTGTCTCCACTGCCAATCCTGAACTGCTGGTGCGGGCAGGGGATATTGTCACGCAGGACCTGCGAAAGAGCGGACTGTTTAAACAGGTTGGGATGGGGGATCTGCGGGACCAGTTTCCGGCGTTGATGACCTACCTGATGGGGAATTTTCCGGTTCTGTTTACCCGTGCGGAGCTGGAAAAAAAGGTTAAACCACTGCTGGCACCCTATCGGGTGAGGGCCAGCCTGGTGAAGTCTTTGAACCAGCTGGCGGGGTTGGAGGGAGTCGGTCGGGGGGCGATGATGACCCGGGATCCTCTGGGACTGAGTGAACTGGTTCTGGAAAAAATGTCACAGCTCAGCCCGGCAAAAGGCATCCGCTTTTTTCAGGGTCACCTGATTTCAGCCGACAATCAACATCTTCTGATTGTTGCCAGCCCATCCCGTCCAGGTACTGATACCGCCTTTTCCCGAAAACTGTCCAGACGACTGGCAACCCTGGCCCTGGTGGTGGAAAGACGGTTCCAGCAGGAAGGTGAGACGGTGGTACTGACGCCGGTCGGAACCTACCGGGCTGCCCTTGACAACGAATTGATGGCCAAAGCGGATACCCGCCGGGCTATTCTGTTTTCAGTTGCCGGAATTGCGCTGCTGTTGCTTTTCTCATTTCCCCGTCCCGGAATCGGGATTTTGGCGCTGGTACCTGCCCTGGCAGGAACTGTCATCGCTTTTTTCCTGTTCTCGTTAATACATCCGTCCATCTCCATTATGACGTTGGGATTTGGGGGAGCGATTATCTCCATCACCGTTGATCATGCCATCGCCTATTTCCTGTTCCTTGATCAGTCCCATCATACCTCAGGGGCAGAGGCGGCTCGGGAAACCCGGGCGGTCTGCCTGCTGGCGCTGCTGACGACGGTGGGGGCATTCCTGACGCTGTCCATCAGCGGTTTTCCCATCTTGTCTCAGATTGGCCAGTTTGCAGCCATGGGGATAGCAGCATCGTTTGTATTTCTGCACACGGTTTTTCCGCGACTGATCCCGGAACTGCAACCGTCGAAGCGGACTCGTCCCCCCTTGTTGCAGCGGGTGATCGGAAATCTGGGCCGTGGCGCTAATGGAAAATGGGCAGTGGTTGCCCTTGTTTTTGGTCTTGTGATGGCCTTTTTTGCGCGACCCCAATTTAACGCCGACCTGGCCTCCATCAACACCATCAGCCCACAAACCCAGGCTGCGGAAGAGAAAATCGGCCAGGTATGGGGCAATGTCTTCTCTCAGGTTTACATGGCGTTGGAAGGGGACAGCCTGACGGATCTGCAGCAGAAAAGTGATCGCCTTTTAAATTTATTGGAGGCAGACCGGGACTCTGGACAACTTGACACTGTATTTGTCTCCTCCTTGATCTTTCCTGGCGAAGGCAGGGCTCAGAGAAATGTTGCCTCCTGGCAGGCCTTCTGGTCGCGGCAACGGATATCGAACCTCAGAAAAAACATACGCTCAGCGTCGAGGGAACTGGGGTTTTCACCGACGGCCTTCAACCCCTTCCTGCGGCAGCTCTCGCTCAGGCAGGTTCCGACACCTGAACTGCCAGAGCAGTTTGCAGCCATGATGGGCATCACCCGCCTGCAGAAAACTGGGAAATGGGTTCAATTTCTGAGCCTCAAGCCGGGTGATCGATATATCCCAGACGACTTTATTCAGCGATATCAGCAGGAGGCATCCGTCACCGTATTCGATGCAACCTATTTTTCCAGTCAATTGGGAAAGTTCCTGATGTCTACCTTTCTTAAGATGCTGCTGATCATCAGCGTCAGCGTGCTCTGCCTGATCTTTTTCTTCTTTCTGAGCTGGAAATTGACCCTGATCGCCGCCCTGCCTGTCCTGTTCGCGATGGTCAGCACCCTGGGCACCTTGAATATTCTGGGACATCCGCTGGATATTCCCGGGCTGATGCTATCCATTATTGTGATTGGTATGGGGGTGGACTATTCGCTGTTCTTCGTGCTGTCCTACCAGCGTTATGGGGATGAGAATCATCCCTCTCTGCGGTTGATACGCATGGCGGTTTTCCTGGCGTCAGCCTCTACCTTGATTGGGTTCGGCGTACTGAACCTGGCCGATCACCGGTTGCTGAAAAGTGCCGGTCTGGTGTCAGTGTTGGGAATCGGTTATGCACTGATCGGCGCCTTTGTGATTCTGCCTCCGATACTGCGGAAGGTATTTGTCACAGATCGCAGGCGGCTGATGAAAAAGGCACAACAGTCTGAAAATCGGTCGGTGCGGGTGCAGTCCCGTTATATGACCATGGAGGCTCATCCCCGGATGTTTGCGCGGTTTAAAATCAAGCTGGACCCTATGTTTCCCGAACTGGACCGTTATGTGGATTTTTCAGGGAGAATTCTGGATATTGGATGTGGGTACGGTGTTCCGGCCTGCTGGATTCTGGACCGATTTCCGGGAGCCCGGATATTTGGGGTGGACCCTGATCCGGAACGGGTGCGAATCGCTGCCCGGGCCATTGGGGACAATGGGACCACGGCCGTAGGCAGTGCGCCAGCTCTGCCCTTCGAGGGGCAGGAGGTGGATATGGCGTTGCTGTTTGATATGATCCATTACCTGGACGACAATCAGCTGATAGAGACCCTGCAGACCATTCACTCCCGACTGACCTGTCAGGGGAAAATCGTGATACGCGTGACCATCCCCGATCCGGCGAACACGTCCAGCTGGCGCTGGATCGAAACGTTTCGGGTGCGACTCCGCCGGCAACCGGTCTATTTCCGTTCGGAAATAGAACTCTATGCCCTGATCGAGAATTGCGGGTTCAGTGTAGAGGCGGTTGATCCCTCGGGAAATCAGAGAGAAGAGACCTGGATAATGGCTTCAGCCGTGGATTCGTCTGGGGCTGAATTGGAACAGGTCGGCTCATGATATCGGTTCTTTACCGCCTGATGACGAGATTTGCATCACGGGGTGGCAGCTGGTTATTCAGCTTTATTTCCCGGTTGGTGGCAGCTGGGTTCTTTATATTTCTGCCGGGAAGGGTTTGGGAGTCCATCCGTTTTTACCGGGCACTGTTTCCACAGAAAAGCTGGCTGTCGGCGACCATCAGCGCCTGGCTTCAGTATCAGAGGTTTACCCGGATTCACGTTGATCGGTTGCAGTTGTCAGACCCGTCTCGCATAGAGGTGACAACCGACGGCTGGGAAGCGATGGAGGAGGTGCTGGATCGAAATGAAGGGGCCATTCTGCTGCAGTCTCACCTGGGAAACTGGGAAGCGGCTGCCCATCTGCTCAAAAGAAGGAGCGCGAAAATCCGGCTCTTGCTATACATGGGGATCAGAAACGGGGAGCAGCTGGAAAAACTTCAGAAGCAAGGCCTGGCGGATGAGGGGATCAAAATTGTTGCTGTTGATCAAAATAATGCATCTCCATTCCAGTTGATAGAAGCGAACACCTTTTTAAACAGTGGGGGGCTGGTGTCCCTGACCGGGGACCGGATCTGGCATGAATCGCAGCGGTCCATTAAGGTCGAGTTCCTGGGGCACGAAGTAGAACTGCCGGAGTCACCACATTTGCTGGCCCTGATTTCTGAGAAACCGTTGTTTGTCTTGTTTCCGGTCAGAACCGGCAACCGACGGTTTCATGTCCATATCTGTCCACCCATAACTGTCAAGGCTGGCAGCAGGGCGGAGCGTAAAACAGCCGTCAGGCAATCGGCCCAGGCCTACGCTGACCTCCTGGCAGATGCCGCCCGACGCTATCCGCTGGAGTGGTTCCATTTTGAACCCTTCCTGGGAAAGCGATTGGATGAAATTGAAAAGTAAAATTAATCAAAGCTATACCTGATATGAAAAACCCGATCCGAAAACTGATTGATCTCCTGGTGACGACGATTCTCTGGGTCTATTTTATTTTCGGGTTTCTGGTTTTCTTTCTTCCTTTCTACCTGGCGGCATTTGTGAAGAAGGAGGGACGGGAGCTAAGATATCAGCACCTGCATCACTTGTTCTTCAGGGGGTTTTTCGGCCTGACCCGCTTTCTGATTCCCTCGCTTGCCATTGAGGTTGACCCCCAGGTAAGGGACATTCGGTCTGCGATAATCGTCTGTAACCATATTTCCTATCTCGACCCACTATTGATGATCGCAGCGTTTAAAAAGCAGAAGACCATCGTCAAGAGCACCTTTTTCAAGGTGCCGGTGTTCGGGTGGCTAATGAATCATTCGGGTTATGTGCCTGCTGTCGGAAAAGGAGTGTCGCCTTGGGAAGTGCTCCATCGGATCATGCGGTTGGGAGACTACCTGGCCACCGGAGGAAATGTCTTTGTGTTTCCGGAGGGAACTCGGAGCCGGACTGGAGAAATCGGTACGCTGGCACGAGGAGCATTTGAGGTGGCCCTGAGAAGTCGGGCAACGATCAAGGTCCTACTGGTCGAAAACAGTAACGATCTTTTCCGGCCGGGTAATTTCCTGTTTAACACAGCAATTGATCGTCCCATCCGCCTGAAACTGCTGGAGACCCTGAACCCGGACTATGAGGACGAAGGGTTTTCTGTTGAAGGACTGATGGAAACAGTCAAAGAATGGCTCAAAAAAGAAAATGGCCGTGTTGAGTTAAACTGATTAATCTCTATGATCTCTGTACCTTCGTGGTGCGGTTTGCCGGTTCAGACAAGAGTTGTCTTTCCCGCGAAAGTGGGAATCCAGGTTAGAGGATAAGTCAAGTTCGTCATCCCGGGTCAAGCCCGGGATGACGAACTATTTGGGTTTTTTTTTGCTTAGAGACTTTCACTAAAATTATGGCTATATTCATTACCTTACTGCTAACAGCTTACCTGGCGGGATCGATCAACTTTTCCATCATCCTGTTTCGGTTGATGGGGCGGTCTGACCCGCGGGCGCAGTTTAGTGGCAATCCGGGGACGACCAATGTCTATCGCCAGGCGGGTCTGTTCTGGGCGGTTCTGGTGCTACTGCTGGACTTCAGCCGGGCAATGGGTGTTGCCTGGCTGGCTATTTTCTATTTGCCGATGCGGCTGGTTCCCTGGGTGGGGCTGGGGCTGATCCTTGGTAATCGATTTCCCTGCTTCCATGGCTTCAAGGGTGGAAAAGGTGTCGCAAACTATATGGGTTTCTTTGCCATGATCACAGGCTGGCCGGTCATTTATGCCATGGTGGCCTGGGTTACTGCGTATGGTCTCTTTCGCAAACCCTTTATTGCTTCATTTTTTCTGATATTGACCCTTGGTAGCCTGGTGGTAAGGACGATCGGTCTGGATCCGATCTCCACCAGCGGCGTTGCTGTCACCGTTATTTTTATCATCGCCAATCACAGGCAGAACATGGTCGAATTATTAAAAAATAAATAAATGATGAATATGAAAAAGCCCTGGCTGAACCAATATGAGGAAGGAATTGTTTCGGAGCCGGAGTACCTGAACGACACTCTGCCGGAAATCCTGGTGAAGACAGCGACCGAGCACCCGGACTACATTGCCTCGACCATGAACGAGCTGGATATCACGTACGGTGAGATCAACAAAAAGGTTAACGGGTTTGCGCACGCGCTGCAGGCAATGGGCGTCAAAAGGGGGGACCGGGTGGCACTGCTCCTGCCCAATTCGCCAACTTACATCATCGGATTTTATGCAGTGGCCAAACTGGGGGCGATTGTGGTGAACCTCAATGTGATGAGTCAGGGGGCGGACCTGGTAAAATTCCTGAACGATTCAGATGCGCAAATCATGATCACACTGGATATTTTTCTCAACAATGTGGTTCAGGTAGTCGATGAGACCCCTCTGCGCGGGATTGTGATCCATTCGGTCATGAACATGGAAAAAACGATCGATATCAGTGAGTCATGCCCGGAAATTCTGATCTTCAACGACCTGGTTGCCGCTAATCCGACTGATGAACCGGAAAGGGTCTGTGAACTGGATGACGTCGCTGTCCTGCAGTACACCAGTGGTTCAACAGGGACCCCCAAAGCTGCAATGTTGACCCATCGCAATATCACAAGCAACCTGGTGCAGATAGACAGCTGGCGGCCGGATGTGAACCCTGAGAATCCGGCGGTACTCTGCATGATTCCGTTTTTTCATGTTTTCGGTATGACGATCTGCCTACACCTGTCGGTTCGTAAGGGAATGCGCATGATTCTGTATCCCATGTTCGACTGGTCTAATATTCTCACTATTCTTGGTGATATTAAAAAATATCGACCGATTTCATTTCCCGCAGTACCGGCCTTGTGGGCGGCCCTTGTATCACACAACGATGCTGACCAGTATGAGCTCTCAGCCATCGAGGTGGCAACCGGCGGTGGAGCGCCACTGCCGGAATGGGTGCAGGTGAAGTACGAACAATTGACTGGAAAGCGGATTGCCCAGGCCTATGGTCTCTCTGAGGGCTCTTCGTCATCTCATATCATGCCTTTCAAAGGGGAAACCCCCCGATATGATAGCATCGGACTGCCCCTCCCCGGCATTGATGTCAGGATCGTCGATATCGAAACGGGTGAAACGGATTGCCCGGTTGGTGAGGTCGGGGAGATGATCATCGGCGGACCTCAGGTGATGCAGGGTTACTGGAACGACCCGGTACGAACCGGGGAGTCAATCCGGGATGGCTGGCTCTATACCAGCGACCTGGCCCGGATGGATGAAGAGGGCTACTTCTACCTGGTGGATCGTAAGGATGATATGATCATTACGCGCGGTTTTAACGTCTATCCCAGCGATATTGAATCCGTGCTCAAAAAACACCCGTCTGTCAGGGATGCCGCAGCTGTTGGCACCCCGGACAAAATGCGGGGAGAAGCCATCGTTGCCTACGTGGTGGCAGAGGAAGGGAAAACTGCTGAAAAAGCTGAACTGATGACATTCTGCAAGGAGCAACTGGCGGCATACAAGGTGCCCCGTTATATCCGCTTCTGTGATGACATTCCTGCCAATCGGGTGGGAAAACCGCTTCGTCGCTTGCTGCGAAATAAAAACAAAGGATAGAGATGATAAATTTTAAATTGATTTATCCCAAATGGGCAAAACTGGACCGTCAAACAGAGTTTCACCTGCCCCCACATGGGCCTGTTGTTTTTGCAGCTGCCCTGCCGGATGATGTGTCGGTTACCTTTGTCGACGAAAATGTTCAAACCATTGACTTTGATGAGTCGGTTGATATGGTGGGGATTTCGATGATGCTGACGATCCAGATCAAAAGGGGCTGGGAGATTGCGGCCGAGTATCGTCGGCGGGGGATTAAGGTGATATTTGGCGGGATTGCCACCATGCTCCATGCTGAAGAGACAGCGGAGCACGGGGACTCGGTTTTTCTGGGAGAAGCTGAAGGGCGGTTGGAGGAGGTGATGACGGATTTCAAGATGGACCGCCTCAAGCCTGTATACAACTACATGACCGAGCTACCCCCCATCGAGATCGTGGGCTCCGCTCGGCGGGATATCCTGGATTCGGATCTGTACAACTATAAGGGGGTACAAATGGTGGACCTGGTGCATGCCTCCAGGGGGTGCCATTTTAACTGCTATCCCTGTGCGGTGGCCTATCTGGGTGGACGAAAATTCAGGCCCCGGCCCATCGATAAAACCATCGAAGAGATTGCCGGGATAGATAACAACCGGTTGTTCATCGTCGACAACTCTCTGGCCCAGGATACCCAGTGGGAAAAAGACCTCTTTCGGGAAATGATCCCCCTGAAAAAAAGCTGGTGCTGCCATCCCATCGAAGACGATCCCAAAGTATTGGATCTGGCGGCACAGGCGGGAGCCTGGTATGTGTACCAGGCGGTCTTTGATACCTCTGACTATATAAGGGATCGGATCAAGCGATACCACGATCATGGCATCGGTGTGGAAGGTACCATTTTGCTGGGACTGGACGACCAGACTGAGGACGACATCAAGCGGCTGATTGATTTTCTGATGGAGATCGAGCTGGATCTGGCAGAGTTCACCGTGCTGACTCCATTTCCACACACAAAAGCATATAATGAGCTGCACGGGGAGGGACGGATTCTCTCTTACGATTGGGACCGGTATTCCGCTGACCGTGTGGTCTATCAGCCCCGGCACATGACCCCTGACAGGTTGCAGGAACTGTTGACCTACGCCTGGGACACCTTCTATGCGGACGAGGCCCAATCGGTGAAAATGTTCAAGCTCATGCTGCGGGTGGTAAAAAAAGAGATGGAAAATAAAACCCTGCGGCCGCGCAAACGAACCCTGGTTAAAAAAGTGTTCGGGCGGGAGTCTGCTCAATCCGCCTAACTCAAGATGGTTGGCTGTTTATGCTGAAAAATTCGTTCTTTAAGGTAAGCAACGTTCTGGAAAAAACAGAGGCGGCAGTTCGTCTGGGTATCACTCTCATCCCGGAGCACCCTGTTTATATGGGGCACTTTCCGGGTAATCCGGTGACACCGGGAGCCTGTATGATCCAGATGATAAAGGAACTGGTCGCGGATCACCTGGACCGGAAGGTATTACTGGTAGAATCCAGGCAGATCAAGTTTCTAAACTTGCTTGTTCCGGACGGAGCATCTGAGCTGGAACTGTCCTTTGAAACAGAACCGGCTGATGCTTCCAGCGTCATCGTCAAAGCGCTGATCGCTGATAACAGCTACACCTACTTGAAATTCAGTGGCAAATTCACGTTCGATGGAAAATGCTGAAAAAATTTCCCTTTCGAAGCCGTTTTGAAATCTCTGCGGCACTGGCTGCCCTGACAACGTTTCCACTGCTGATGCTGGTTCCGTCTCTCTGGTTCCTGCCGGCTGCGGTGTTTGGGCTGCTGTGTCTTGTGGGACCTTATGTCCAGAGATTCAGCTTTTTTCTGACCATAGTGCGTCGAGGAAAAACTGATCGCCCCGAAATCGCCATCACCTTTGACGATGGCCCGGACCCGGAAACAACACCCGCTCTGCTTAAACTGCTTTCAATGTATGGGATTCATGCCACCTTTTTCGTCATCGGCGAAAAAATAGCAGCCTGCCCGGACCTGGTTCAGGCAATTCTGGACGGGGGACACGATATTGGGAATCACTCTGATACCCATGACGTGTTTCTGATGCTGAAGGGACGGCGGAAAATCGAGTCGGAGATTATATCCTGCCAGGACAGGTTGTCTGAATTTTCAATTCGACCGAAAACCTTCCGACCACCGGTGGGAATTACCAATCCTCATCTGGGGCGGATTCTCAAAAATCTCGGGCTGATCTGTGTTGGCTTCAGCTGCCGTCCGGCGGATTTTGGAAATCGTCGCATCAATAGAATGGCCGTGAAGGTACTGAAAAAAATCCGTCCCGGTGATATTCTGCTGCTCCATGATTGCAAACCTCACGGCGAGTTGAGTTCCGGGCAATTTCTGGAAGAGGTTGAGCGCATTTTTGTCGGATTGCAGTCAAAACAGCTGAAACCTGTTCCACTTTCCAGCCTGATTGATCGACCGGTGATGGACAAAATCGGAGCTATCGGATGATTGGGTTGCGACGTTTCCGTAGCTGGTTGGCTGAGACGCGCTTTATTAAACGAGCCCTGGCCGCACCGGCAGATCTATCGATGTTTAGTGAAAAACCGTCGGCCCCGTTTATCCTGGGGATGGGGATTGTCGGATTCAGCTATCTGATGGCCTGGCCGTTTATCACGGTTCTGGGTGCGGTCTCTTTTTACCTCTCCTGGCCGGCGCTCTTCCTGGTTGGATCCCCGCTTGCCTACGGCCTCTCACATCTTGTTTTCCTTGCCGGAATGGCCATCGCAGGCAAGGACAGCATTAAATACATGAACGCCTTCAACCGCTGGTTGCTCTACCGCATCGCCAGTCGCCTCGTCCCACGAGAAGAATAGCAGCATCCATTTTTGATGTTGAGATTCCTTTCTCCTTCGTCGTATCGACCCTGGGAATTCAATCTTTTCCAAGTGACAACTGATCCTGGATAGACCCCCCTGTTCCTATCCAATTGAAAACGACTTTTACTGTGGCAACCTTTTCTGAATTACCCCGAAATACAATGGTATAAGTCTTTGTAATTACGTATTAAGCACAACTGCTCACCTACCCGTTTTTGTGTGTTGTTTTTTGTTTGACAAACTATTTTTCCGGTATTATAGTATACATATGTTCACCAATAAAAGTGAAAGTACGTTCTCCTTGATAAAAACCACTTATTCAGGATTGACATGGAAAACAGTTACAACATTTATGAGTGCTTCGACCGGGATGGCGAGCCTGTAAAATTGATTTGTGATGGACACATGGATTCAGAAGCGTTCCGCGAAAAGTGCTACCGGGATTTTCTGATCAAACCGAAGGTGGTTCAACATCGCTGGCACCGTTCCCGCCGATTTCTGGAGAGAACTCCAGAGCGTAAATATGTCCGGGCATATACCGGCAGCGCCAACTGTCCTGAATGGCACCCTGAAGCAGCCCCTGAAACAGTTGGCTTGCTCTGATTACCGGGTTCTTATTTCATAAGATGCCGTACAAATATCGTTGGTGCAGATGACAGGCGAACTCCCTGAACGTCTTCCGCCATTTTTTCGGTTTCAGTACCTCTACCTGCTCTCCAAACCCTAGCAGCAGTGTCCGGTCGTCATCCTGTTCCGTCAGTACCTGGCCCTCTGAAAATGGGGTTTCAAGTAGTTAATCATCTGCGGCCTTTGCTTTTAACCACAAGTTACCTCAGTGATCTCTATGCCTCCGTGGTGAATGTCTTCCTCCGATCAACAGACTTGAAAACCAATTATCAGCAAAACGCAGCTATCTGTCGCCTGAGCACCGCTGAGAAGGCGGGTGTCAAACCAGGTTAAATGTTCGCTATTCTGCGAAGCACCTGGATAATGATCGGCATTTTATTATCCAGATCCTTGAGTTTCTGCGTGAAATGGTGCAGGCTTGCAGTGTCTTTTGTTGACATAGGAGCGCGTTTTCAGTGATGAAATAATTGGCGCCATCTCAGACTGATATAGAATCAAGGGGAGTTTAAAATGAAAGTAAAATCTGTTATAACCATTCTCATCCTGTTTGTTATAAGCCAGGCAAGCGCTCTGGGCGGGGCTGACAAGCGATTGACCATCATTCACACCAACGACCTGCACTCCCACTTTCTGGGATTTTCCCCCAATCGGGATTACAGTCCGGATGTAACCGGTAACGATGCAACAATTGGGGGTTGGGCCCGGATTGCCTCGCTGATACGCTCCGAGAAAAAAAAGAGGGACAACCCGGTTCTGGTGCTGGATGCAGGCGATTTTCTGATGGGATCGCTGTTTCATATGGTTAGCCGGGAGGAAGCGTTGGAGCTGGCACTGATGAAAGAGATGGGAATCGACCTGACGACTCTCGGAAATCATGAATTTGATTTGGAACCCGATGGGTTGACCCGGATTCTGACATCTGCTGTGAGAAACGGGATCATGCCGCAGATTGTGTCGTCGAACTTAGTGTTCAGTGATACGGATAAAGCGGATGACGGTCTGGAAGCGCTGTTCAAACAGGGAGTAGTGAAACCCTGGACGGTTATGCAGAAGGGTGGATTGAAAATTGGTTTTTTCGGCCTGGTTGGAAAAAACGCGGCCAGTGTCGCTCCCTTTGCCTCTCCGGTAACGTTCGGGGATATGACCGAAACAGCGAAGCAGATGGTTAAGGTCTTGAGGGAGACAGAGAAGGTAGATTTAGTTGTCTGTTTATCTCACAGCGGTCTGAGTCTTGATCCGACTGCCTCAGAGGATCAGCTTCTTGCCAGAAATGTTCCCGGGATTGATGTCATCATCAGTGGACATACCCACACCCGGCTTCCGCACCCCATTATAGAGAATGGGACGATTATTGTTCAGGCCTGGGAATATGGCAAACAGCTCGGTGTGTTGGATGTATCGGTTAATGAGGGAGATGTAAAACTGCTTGACTACAGGATCCTGCCCATCGACGACACCATTAAGGGAGATCCTGACATCACTGCCAGGGTTAATGCTGCCATACAACTGGTTAATGAAAAAGTTTTAAAGCCCTATAACCTGCGCTTTGACCAGACACTGGTCGAAACCGATTTTGATCTGCATATCGAGGAGAAGGAATCGACCCTGGGTAATCTGATTACCGATGCCACCCGCTGGGCGGTTGACAAGGCAGAGCGTGTTCCCGGGGATCCCCTGAGTCGGGTAACCCTTTCCGTGCAGTCCAATGGGGTAATTCGTGATGATATCCTGAAGGGGGAGACTGGGCTGGTGACTGTCAATGACTTGTTTCGAACGGTTCCGCTGGGTATTGGGTGGGACGGCTCCATGAGTTATCCCCTGGTCTCCATGTACGTCAACGCCCAGGAAGTAAAGAAGGCCTTTGAGGTGCTGACGACCGTTTACCCCATGCAGGGCAGTGATTATTACATTCAGGTCTCCGGCGCTAAAATGACCTATAATCCCAACCGAATGCTCTTCGACCGCGTGACAGAGATTCTGCTTGAGGATGAGCAGGGGAGTTACCAACCATTGGATTATTCAGGTGACAATCCCCAGTTGTACAAGATTGTTACCAATATATACAACGCAACCTTTCTCAAGGTCATCGGCGGTTTCACCAGCGGGATTCTGACCATTGTTCCCAAGGATAGGGCGGGAAATCCCATTGAAGATCTGGGCACTGTCCGGGTGGATGGCGACAAAAATCAGGCAGGCATCCAGGAAATAAAGGACTGGACGGCGCTGATGGGATATGTTCGAACCTTTGACGACAGGGACGGAAACGGGATTCCTGAAATCCCCGAACAATACAGGCAGACAGAGGATCGACAGGTCAAGGCCTCCAGTATCAACCCATACAAGCTGCTAGTCGGTGGAAATTACCTCACCTGGTTGGCCTTTGGTGCCATCATCCTGGTACTGGGCCTGATTTTCCTGATTGTCTACATCCCCACCAGAATTATCAGAAAAAGAAGGGCTGCCAGATAACCAACTGTTGTACCGGATTCCGATCCTGTAAAAAAAAAGGGGACATGTACTGGTTACATGTCCCCTTTTTTATTTCTGTTGGGATTCGCTTCCGCTGCGAATCCACTGAAAGGAACCCTTAAGCTGAATCCATTTCGGCCTTACATCGGGTTCCCAATTCCATCCATGTTTAATCAGCCGATCCGAATCATGCGAGAACGGATGGCAGATTTTTGATGGTTTCAACGGCACCTTTCATGACGTCTTCCACCATATCCTTGACTTTCGGCATGTCGTTCACCCGCTGAGCACATTCCCCGCCGGCATACATGGCCTTTTCCCGGTCCCCTTCATTTGTTGCGTTGAGAGCCTTGGCTTCATAATCCATCAATTTCAGTGCACCTTCGGTGATGGGGCCCGGGCTGTCTAGAAACAGTTCCGGTGTCAGTTCCAGGGTATTTTTCTGGTGCTCCTTGGAGGTATCAGTCTTAATCCAGCGGGCGGGACCAACGAATCCCCTTGCCACGAGTGTTCCACGATCACCGGCTTCAATGACTCCCTGTTTCCAGAGCGGAGCAAAATCACTCTCCTGGGTAGCCAGAAAGCGAGTACCCATCTGGATGCCTGCCGCGCCCAATGTCAAAGCAGCTGCCAGGGATTTACCGTCGCAGAATCCACCAGCACCTGCTACCGGAGTCCCGGACTCAGCCAGTGCATCGACAACGGCTGGTAACAGGGTCATGGAGTGAACTGGTTCCCAGGATGTATGAAAACCACCTTCGTGTCCCGATGCAACGATCAGGTCAACCCCAGCCTTCTGGCACCTCAATGCTCCCTTGACCGATGGAATAACATGCAGCCACTTGAATCCGGACCCTTTGATCTTATCGACCCAGGGTAGTGGATCGCCGGCAGAGGTGAAAAGGACTTTAAAATTCTCCTTGGAATCAGGATTCTCTTCACGATATGCGATGGCCGTATTGATCAGTTTTTCCGCATCTTCAAACATCATTCCGGAGACCATGACGTTTATCCCGAAAACACCACCGGACTCCTTGGTTTTCGCACAGGCCTGGTCCAGAGCGGAACGCAGGATGTCTTCCATTGAGTCTTCAGGATTACCATTTCCGGTCTCGACCCATTTTTGAAAGATCTCCGTCTGCGTATCCCTAGTCCCGGCTGTAATTCCACTAGTTGACATGAGCCCCAGGGCTCCTGCATTGGCTGCTGCAATGGCCAGTTTGTTATTGCTGAAGGGGCCCATTCCGGCCTGAATAATCGGGTATCTGGTTCCCAACAGTTCATTCATTTTTGTCTTAATCATCTTGATCTCTCCCAGTTGTTTGGATTGGTATAAAATAGAACATATGCTCGATTTTTAACTAAATCGAGCGCTTTGTCAAAGAAAATCGAGCAAATACTCGAAAAATACAAGGAAGAGGTGGCAGTGGTAGAAGGGTATGGGGTTCTATCATCCAGGGTCAACCGACATCTGGGGTGCATCGAAATCCCGATGTCGGTTGACCCATTGGGCACATGGCATCATTCAGTGTGCCGGTCTGGAGATGAACCGTATCAGGAGACGTCACTCAGGGGAATTCCGAGGGCCTCGGCAACACCTGCGCCATATTCGGGGTCGGCTTTAAGACAGTTGCTTATATGACGAATCTTGATCTCTTTCGGTGCATCGCCCATGGCCCGGGCCGTATTCCCGAAGAGTGCTGATTTCTGATCGGCCGTCATTATCTGAAAGAGCTTGCTGGGCTGGGAGTAGTAATCGTTGTCTTCCCTGTGGTTCCAATGGTCGGCGGCGCCTTCCAGATCCAGCGGGGGTTCTGAAAAATCGGGCTGCTCCTGCCACTCTTCATAGCTGTTAGGCTCATACCCAAGGGTTCCACCATGGTTATCATCCACACGCATGGCTCCGTCCCGGTGGTAGCTGTGAAAGGGGCAGCGGGCCTTATTAACGGGAATCAGGTGGTGATTCACTCCCAACCGATATCGCTGGGCATCGCCGTAGGAGAACAATCGCCCTTGTAGCATTTTATCCGGAGAAAAACTAACGCCGGGGACCACATTTGAGGGATTGAAGGCTGACTGCTCGACCTCTGCGAAATAATTCTCCGGGTTTCGGTTCAGTTCCAGAACACCCACATCGATCAGCGGATAGTCGCTATGGTACCAGACCTTGGTCAGATCAAAGGGATTATATGGGCAGTTAGCGGCCTCTTTTTCAGGCATTACCTGAATCTTCATGCGCCAGCGTGGGAAATCGCCATTTTCAATGGAATTAAACAGGTCGGCCTGATGGCTCTCGCGATCTTTACCAACAATGGCTTCTGCCTCTTCATCGGTCAGGTTTTTGACACCCTGTTCGCTGTGAAAGTGGAACTTTACCCAGTAGCGCTCGTTGTCAGCACTGATCAGGCTGAACGTATGGCTTCCGAAACCGTGCATATGTCTGTAGGAATAGGGAATACCACGTTCGCTCATGGTGATGGTGATCTGGTGCAGGGCTTCCGGCAGAGACGTCCAGAAATCCCAGTTGTTGCGGGCGCTGCGCATATTGGTCTTCGGATCCCGCTTGACCGCGTGATTCAAATCCGGAAATTTCAAAGGATCCCGTAGAAAAAAGACCGGGGTGTTGTTCCCGACCAGGTCCCAATTCCCTTCATCTGTATAGAACTTCATCGCAAATCCGCGAATATCCCGTTCAGCATCGGCTGCTCCTCGCTCACCAGCGACAGTGGAAAAACGGGTAAAGAGATCGGTTTTCTTTCCAATCTCTGAGAATATGCTGGCCCGGGTGTACTGCGAAATATCATGGGTAACCGTAAAAGTCCCGTATGCACCGGAACCTTTTGCATGCATCCGACGCTCAGGGATCACTTCCCGATCAAAATGGGCCAGTTTTTCCTGGAACCAGACATCTTGCATCAGCATCGGACCGCGCTTTCCCGCAGTCATAGCATTCTGATTATCAGCGACAGGTGCTCCGGCATTAGTTGTCAGCTTTTTTTTCATCAATTTTCTCCTTTATGTGGAAGGTGAATATCTCCCCGAACGGAATCGAGGTTATAATAGACTATCTGTACAGTACACTGTTTTTAATCCATACATTCAGGCCCGGGAGATTAACCCCAACAGTTTTAATTTTAAAAAAATCCCGGGGATACAGGTTGCTGAAAAACGCACATCTCAATCCGTGCGGTTGCCAAAGGTTGAGTCCCATTATCTATTTATGAATGGATATCACAGAATATTTACCGAATCAATGAAAACAACCTTCTAAATATCAGCTATATAGTTAAGTAATAGTTATAATTAAATACTAAAAAGAGTAAATATTAAAAAATAATGATTCTTATATAGAAAGCAAAAAAAATCTCTTCCCACAGATCTATTTTTGACAATCTGGACAAATACCGTAGAAATCCAATCGGTGATTGGTTACCTTGAAACCGGTTTCCCGGGTTATCTCATCCTGCAGGTGATTCACAGACTCCAGTGTTGGATCAATGATCTTTTTACAATGGGTGCAAATCAAGTGTGGGTGAGGATAGGGTTTACTTCCGTCATAGCGGTTACTGTCTTGACTGAATTCCAGCTCAAGTATCTCTCCCAATTCTTTAGCCAGGGCGATGGTTTTGTAAACCGTTGCGAAACTGGTCGATGGAAAATCCTGTTTAATCTGGTCATAAACCATCTCCGCACTGGGATGACCGTCACTGATAGACAGAATTTTCAAAATGGCCATCCGCTGCGGTGTGATCCGGTGGTTACCCTGGCGAAGTTTTTCGACCATTTGCTCGAAGCGATCCAGTGGATGGGCCATTGAATTAGTTATAAAAGCGTTTGTGTAAAGAGATTCCTTATTGATAACCGTTATTAATAAGGGTAATTAGTTGACAGGGGGTTGTCAATTGTTCCTTTTTGGGTTTTTAGACCGATGGCACGAACTCGCCATGTTGAAGGTGAGCATTTTTCAGTATTGGGGGAGAGGTCCCCGGTATGGGGACCCATTGAAACAGGTGATGTTAAGCGGTGTATAGCGGAATGGTCTCGCTTCCCGGTGTTTTTTTGCTGGAGCTGAACAGTCCCTTGATGTCCTCAATAATGAGATAAAGATTAGGGACCAGCACCAGCGTTATAAGTGTTGCAAACAGGATCCCGAAACCCAGTGACACTGCCATGGGAATCATGAACTTCGCCTGGCGGGAGGTTTCGAAAATCATCGGCGCCAGTCCGCAGAAGGTAGTGAGGGTTGTCAGCATGATTGGTCGGAACCGGAATATACCCGATTCGTGGACTGCTGCCAGATGGGACATGCCTTCCGCCACCCGTTTGTTTACTGAATCGATCATGATCAGGGAGTCATTAACCACCACACCTGACAGGGCAACAAACCCGAAGAGGCTCATGATAGACATGGAGTATCCCAGCGCCAGGTGACCCATCACAACCCCGACAAACCCGAAGGGGATGGAGATCATGATGATGATCGGCTGGATAAAGCTGCGAAAGGGGATGGCCAGCAGCGAGTAGATCAGCACCAGTGCACCACCCAGGCCGATCATCAGGCTGGTAAGACTCTTACGCATTTCGGCCTGGCGCCCTTCGAAACTGTAGGAGAGGCCAGGATACTTCTTCACCAGGTCCGGCAGAATATCCGCCTGGGCGCTTGCCAGCACAGTGTTGGCTGCGGAGCGGGGGATGACATTACTGGTGATTGTCAGGGTCCGCCGAGCGGCTCGGCGTCTGATGGTTGTATAGGCCCGGCCACGCTTGACCTTAACCACATCACTGAGCAACGCTTCGGTGCCATCATCGGCACGGACGATGAAATTGTTGAAGGAGAATTCGGAGACCCTCTCCGCTTCGGGCAGGCGAACGCGCACAGCCACTTCATTCCGGCCCCGCTGCAGGTTCAGTGCTTCAACACCATAGTAGGCATAGCGAATCTGTCTGGCGACGGACTGGGCATTGAAACCCAGTCGTTCCCCCTCCGGGGTCATACTGAAATCGAACTGCATTTTACCGGCTGCGGAGCCATCATCCACGTCCTTCACCTGATCGAAATAGGAGAGACTTTGTGCCAGGTCTGCCGCTGCCAACGTGAGGGTATCGGTGTTGCGATGACTCAGTTCAATTGTCATCCCCTTACCGGACCCGGGTCCGCCCCGGTCAGATTCGAAGGAGATGCTTTCCAGGCCGGCAATCTCTCCGGTCGCCGCCCGCCATTTGCGGGAGACCTCGGTGGTACTGAGGGGCCGTACATCAGATGGGGTGAGAAAGATCTGAACTTCGAGGCTGTTTTCGCTTACTTTTGCGAAGATTCCTTCTGAAAGTGCTTTCCCACCGTTCTTGGCTACCACCTGCTTACCCGATTCGACCACCCGGTCCAGGACTTTTGAAACCCTGCTGGCTGGAGTTCCGACGGGTAGCTCGATACCCACATAGGCGTAATCAGATTCAATGCTGGGCATGAGTTCGAAACCCATGCGACCGCTTGCCACGTAACCGGCGGTGGTAATGAGAGTCGCCAGCCCGATGGCAATGACGATGTATCGACGTTTCAGGGTCCATTTCAGCAGGGGACCATAGAATTTGTTGACTGCGGCGATGAATTTATCGCTGAACCACTGCTGGCCCCGATAAATATAACCGAACACACCACCGGGCTCGCCCTCCTGCTGGTGGCTGAGGTGGGCCGGGAGGATAAAGAGGCATTCAACCAGGGAGATGGCGAAAACGGTGATGACCACGAAGGGAATCTGGCCGAAAACCCGACCCATCATTCCGTCGATGAACATCAGAGGCATAAAGGCCACAATATTGGTCAGTACCGCAAAGGTTACCGGCATGGCCATTCCCTGGGCGCCCGTCACAGCGGCCTCGAAAAACCCCATGCCTTTCTTACGGTTGAAGTAGATGTTTTCACCCACCACAATAGCGTCATCAACCACAATCCCCAGGGTGACAATGTAGGCAAACATGGAGATAACATTGATGGACAAATCAGTTGCCGGCAGCAAGAGGAAGGATCCGAAAATGGAGATGGGAATTCCCAGGCTGACCCAGAAAGCCAGTCGAATTTCCAGGAACAGGGCCAGGCAAATAAACACCAGAATCAGCCCTGTGTAACCGTTTCGGAGCAATAGGTCCGCCCTCTGGGTAAAGACCTCGGACCGATCTTTCAGTACAGTCGTTTCGATGCCCCGGGGCAGGTCGGCTTTAATGCCGGCCATGACAGCCTTGGCGGCGTCCGTGACATCGATGGGCTTCTGGTATCCGATCCGATAAACGTCAATCATGACCGCCCTTTTGCCATTGAAGGTGCCGTAGGAGTCGGAGTCGGAAAATCCTTCCGAGATGGTGGCAATATCCCCCAGGATGACACGGGCGCCACCTGTGTCGGTAATGATCGGTATTTCAGCATACTCCCGCGCCAGGTCACGGCTCTCTTTCATCCGAATCAGGATCTCACCCGCCTCGGTCTTGATGCTGCCACCCGGCAGGTCCAGCGCTGCCAGGCTGATTTTGCTGGCGATTCCGCTGAGGGTCAGGCCGTAGCGTCGTAAATTTTCCTGGGATACGTCCACATGAATCTCAAAGTCCCGGACGCCGTGCAGTTCCACCTGGCTGATGTTGGGGTTCTGCAACAGGGTGTCGCGGATCTCCTCGGCTTTTCCTCGTAACACAGCCTCCGGCTGGTCGCCGAAAAGGGCGTATGCGATGGCTTCCCTGCGGCGCGTGGGGATGGCGACTGTGGGCTCCTCTGCATCATCCGGAAAACTGGTGATGGTGTCCACCTCGGCCTTGACGTCCAGGTAAAATTGCTGCATGTCGGTGCCGTCCACTACATCGATGGTGACGATGGCAGCACCTTCCCTGGCGACGGAATTGACCTCATCTACACCGTCCAGTCCCTGGACAGCCTGTTCAATGGAAAGGATAATACCCTTTTCGACCTCTTCCGGGCTGGCACCTGAATAGCCTACTGATACCTGGACCCGATCGCTGGAAAAAGAGGGAAAGACCTCCTGCTTGGTTTGCAGCATCATGAAGATACCGCCCACCAGCAGCAGGAGCATTAGGAGATTGGATGCTACGGAATTCCCCGCCATCCAGGCGATGGGTCCTTTTGTGAGTTGTTGTTTAGAGTTCATCGGTCTGTTATTTCTTGCCTGGGTTCTGTTTTGCGGAATTCACCGGAAACTGGTCGCGGTTGTCGGCGATACGGGTTGATGTTGAATCGGTGCTGAGGGAGCGCACGGCCATCCCATCCACTGCTGTGGACATCTCGGATGTGATCAGCAGTTCGCCCGATTTGACGGACTGTTTAACATAAAGGCTGTTCTCGTCCTCCCAGATGGGGTCGATGGTGCGAATTTTCAACTGCTTTTTCTCAAACATCCAGACCCGGTTGCCATCCTTAACAGCGCTTCTGGGAATTTCGATCACATCGTTGATGCGAGAACCGGAAAGCGTCATGGAGACATAGCTGTTCAACAACAACGGCATCTCACCCGCTCTCTTTCCGGTACTGAGGGGATCATCCACTTCGACCAGGACTCGCGCCATCTGACTTTTGTCACTCAAATCTCCCAGCAGACGAATCACCTGCCCCTTTGCAATGGAGCCATCCTGCAGGCGAATCGTCACCCGGCTGGACCGGGTTTCGCTCATCCCGGGAATCTGGATCCAACGCAGTTTATTCACGGGAACCGCGGCTTCAATCCAGAAGGTGTCGGTACCGGTCAGGGTTGCCAGGGTACTCTGTGTGGTAATGCGCGAGCCCAGCTCGATGGTTCGATCCAGGATCATGGCATTGAAGGGTGCTGTGATGGTGGTTCGCTTCAGATTGAGCTGTGCCTGTTCCAGTCCGATCTGCTGCGATTTCAGGCTGGCCAGCGCCTTGTTCAATTGGGGAACTCGCAGGGCCAGTTTGGGATCCTTGATGGTTCTTTTCAGTGTTTTCTGCATCAGCTCCATCTCTTTGCGGGCGACTTCCTGCTGTCCCTTTTCGAGATCCAGGTCGGCCTGAAGCTGTTGAACCAGGCTCTGCTGTTTTTTAACGGCCAGTTCGTAGTCCCTTCTGTCAAGCTTAATTAGAGGGTCTCCCGTGTTAACCGTGCCGCCGGGAACGAAGTTAGGTGACACCCAGACAACCGTGCCGGATAATTCCGACATGAGGGATATTTCCCGGGACGAAATAACCGTTCCCATGGCATTCACGATCACCGTCTTTGAGGTTGACTGAACCGGCTGGATATTAACCAGCGGCACCTGTTTTATGGGCCGGGACCGTTTGGCGGTTGGCTTTGTGTCAATAAACTGTTTGGCAAAGAGCAGGCCGCCGCTAATGATGGCAACGAATAAAAAAACCTGCAGGGCTGTCTTGAGCCATTTTTTTGATTTGATACCTGACATGTTGATCTCCTATGATTCGTTTTCCAGTGGTACAAGCTTATTGGTCCAGCTTCCGCCCAGGGCTCTGTACAGTGCAATCCGGTATTTCAGCAGGTCTGCCTTCTCAGACACGATCTGTTTTTCAAGCGTCTGTACCTTGGGGATTTCAGTGATGACCGGGAGAAAGGTTTTCAGGCCATTTGTGTACTGTCTCTCTGCTTCTGTCAGCACGCTTCTAGCAAGGGACAATTGCTGGTTAAGCAGAACGACATATTCAGCCTGTTTCTTTTCGTTGATGATGCTGTTTTCAACATCGAAAATCGCGTTGTATACGGTGTATTTGTAACGAGCCAGTTCCTCTTCCACACCTGCTTCCAGGCGTTTGACCTCTGCGGACTTCGTGCCTCCATCATACAGGTTCGCAACCAGCGACGCGCCAAGTGAGAATATCCAGTTGTCAAACAGGGTGCTGAAATCGCTGCTGGAGTAACCATAAGAACCGGAAAGGCTCACCGATGGCAGGCGGTTGGCCCGGGCGGCAGCGATATCCCAATCCGAGGATTTCAGGTTCAAGCCTGCCGAACGAATATCCGGGCGTCTGGCCAGCAGGTCTGCCGGAATACCGACCGCCGGCAGTTTCGTGATATCAGGCAGGGTTTTCTGGCTGACGGTAACCCCTTTACTGGTTGGATTTCCCAGCAACAGTGCCAGGTTATTGAGCAGTACCTGCTCCCGTGCTTCCAGTAGTGGGATGGCGGCTTTGGAACCGGCCAGGGCCTCCTGCTGCTGAAGTACATCCAGCGCATCGGTCATGGCATTCTCAAACCTCATTTCCAGCAGAGCCAGCATCGTCTGGTTGTTTTTCACCTGTTCATTCAGGATGCCGATGGTCAGTCGGGTGCTGATAATACTCAACCAGGTCTCCGTGATGCTCGCGGCAATCGACATGGCACTGGTTTCCAGATCAGCCTGTGTTGCCTGGTAGTCGAGGCGTTCTCCCTCAACCAGGGAATCCACACGACCCCAGAGGTCCAGTTCGTAGCTGGCGGAGAGGCCAAGGGAATAAGCATCCACACTATCGATATCCGGCATCATCGTGCGGGTCACCCCCGTGCTGAGCCCAATGGAAGGAACTGTTGATCCCCCAACCTTTTCGAGGGCTGCTTTTGCCTGTTTGATTCGTGCACGCGCCTGGTGAATATTCAGGTTGTGTTCAAGTCCCCGCTGGATCAGCCGGTTGAGCTCAGCGCTCTGGAAGGATTCCCACCACTTGTCCGGAGTTTTCTCAGATGTTTCCGGGTAGAGGCTGTACTGCTCAGGCATCTGCTCCGGCTTCAGATCTCTCTTGTCGGGGGTATAAACACTGCAGCTGCTGAGAAACAGAGCCGCTGCAGCAACAATTGTCATGAATCGTGTCATTCTATATCTGGGGTTCATATTCAATGCTCAAACAATTTTATCTTCATTTTCTCTACTCCCCCCTTCAAAGGGGGACTTGTTTCTATGTCAATATCCTTCTTAACTTGGTGCGGGCCCTGAAGAGGAGGGACTCCACGGACGATTTCGAAACAGACATGATCTCTGCGATTTCCTCGTAGGAAAGAGATTCCGTGTGCCTCAGAAGTATGACCATGCGCTGGTTGTCCGGCAGATGGCTGACAGCGGTATCGATTTTTATCTTTCTCTCTTTTTCGTCCAATTCCTGGTAGGCCGTACGATTTTCCACCGGTAATTCGCCCGGCTTCAGGGCGCGCATCCGGTTTTTTCGCTGAATGTCGATGCAGCAGTTTCTGGCAATCTTGAACAAAAATGCCGATAGATACTCGATCTCCGGATTTTTCTGCAGGTGCTGATAAAACCGCAGAAAGGTCTCCTGGGCCACGTCCTTTGCTGCTTCTGCATCCCCCAGAAATCGCCAGGCAAACTGGTGGATGGACTTCTGGTATCGAGTCAGCAGAAGCTCAAAGGCGGATTCATCGCCTGAAACCAGGCCCTTTATCAGGATGTTGTCTACGGAAAGATCTTTCACAATGCGATCTGCTTGTTGTTTATTATTTCATGCGTGGTGGGCGCATTCTACCGGCCCATTTACGTTGAATCTCTGCAAATCGCTCGAAAACAACTTTGGCCTGTTCATCCGACAATACCCGACGCACGGCCAGGAAATGGTCCCGAATGATAACCTCGCGTTTGCTGTGGATGGAATTTATTTCATCGGTGATCGCCTTCTGGTCAGCTTCTGACATCAGTGTTGGTTCAGCCAACCGGGACATCATTTTGATCTTTAGCGGTGATGATGCCTTATTGACGGTCGCCATTTTGGCGTGCAGCAACTCTTCCAGCCGTTCCAGCTCCTCTTTCTGCTGTGGCTCGAGGTCAACGGACCTAAAGATAACCGAGGATGAGAATTTTTTTGTTTTCGAATAATGTCTCGGGTCTACCCTGTGTTTATAGTAACCGACACCGGCAAAGCTGAGAAAACCGATGTTCAGGCATATGGAAAAAATCAGCAGCAGATTTTTTGTTTTTTTACTCATAGATCATCCTGTCCGTCATTAATAATCATTGCCAGATATGTACTGTTAATTGTCTGACCGTTTTCCTGCAGTACAACAGAAGAAAATTGCGTGTCGCTATCATCGGGCATCAATCCAAGACTGGCAAAATTGCCGAAGAGAATCCCAATCGCCAGGCCTGCGGCCACAGCCCCGGTAGCGATAAACTTGTAACTGTTTTTAAGGCCCTGCAGCCTGAACCGGTTTCCAGACGATTGTGTCTGCTGATTCATCATCTGCCACAATCGCATGGTGTCGTTCAGCAATTCCGGCTCATCAGGGGCCGATTCCAGTTCGCTAAGATCGATGAAAAGCGATCGTATCTCATCCACGTAGGCAGCACACTCATCGCAGACCTTCAAATGAGCCCGAATTAATTTGGATTCTGGTTCGCTCATTTGGTTGTCGATAAAAGCGGTCAGCCGCTCTTCTGAAATATGTTGATTCATGGTTTCCTCCTTTTTTTGTGTCTTTAATAATTATAACGCACTCTTCCTAAAAAACTTGCGCAAAAAACTTATTTTTTTTATCATCCATCAACAGAACAGGATTGTGATCTGCATTCTAACACTTAAGGGAGTAACGATATGTCAGCAACATTTGATTTAACAGGAAAGGTCGCCATTGTGACCGGCGGCGGTCGCGGAATCGGTCGTTCCATCGCACTGGGTCTGGCTGATGCCGGAGCAGACGTAGCAGTGACAGCCAGGTCGGGAGATCAGCTCAATACTGTGGTTGAAGAGATCAAGGCGAAAGGCAGAAAAGCCCTGGCCATTGAGGTTGATCTGATGAAACCGGAACTGATTCCTTCAATCGTAGAAGGGACTGTGGCGGAATTCGGCAAGGTGGATATCCTGATCAATAACGCCGCCAGAAGCTTTATGCGGGGCCTGCTGGATCTACGCGAGGATGGATATGACAAGATCTTTGATGTGAACGTCAAAGCGGCTTTTTTGCTGGCTCGCGAGGCGGCGAAGGAGATGATAAAGGTCGGTGGTGGTCATATCGTGAATATCACGACGGTGGGTGCTGTTCGTGGTGGCGCCGGTATGGGGATCTATCATGCCAGCAAGGCTGCATTGACCATGCTGACCAAGTGTATGGCAGTTGAGTGGGCCGGTTTGAATATTAATGTTAACGCAGTGGGCCCCGGGTTGACCCGAACCCCGTTCAGTGAACCGATCTGGTCAAATCCGGAAATCGAAGCGGCACTTGCCTCCAGGATACCCCAGGGACGGCTGGCAGAACCGGAAGAGATCGTTGGAGCGGTCCTCTTTCTCTGCACTGAAAACGCGCACTATATCACTGGCGAAACCATCTACGTCGACGGTGGATCGCTGGCTAATACCTGATCATCTCCAGCCTGCTACTGAACCAGGAATCCAGCTGATATTGCATCTGGATTCCTGGCTGTTTCCCAATTATCCATGCTCGAGAACCACTTTTTCAACCTTGTTCAGGTCGGCTTCATAGAAAAAGGAGCCGATGAAGAATACAATACCGCCGAAAGTCATGAAAATCGGCAGGAACTGAAAGGCGGTCAGCAGGTCGTAACGGTCGGATATGATTCCTACAAAAATTGGACTCAGGGAGTATCCCAACGCCATCTGGCAAACCTGGCACATGCTATAGGAAGTAGCCCGCAGCCCGGGGTGCACCACATCCTGGGTGACGGCTGATCCGGCAGCGGCGAACATCGGTGCGGTAAATCCAAAAGCCATCAGAAAGATATACTGTACCTGCCCGGTTGAAAACACGAAGGCCATCATCACAAAAAATGCGGACAGCAGTGACGTGATAGCTGGCATCACCATGCGGGCATTTGACCGTGTTCTGCGCCAGCGGTCGGCAATCATACCGCCGATGGGGGCACCCATGATTGCCAGCAGGAAGATCAAAGAGGTCTTCATGCCCGCTTTGTCCATGGGCAGACCCTCGGTGCGGTGAAAATAAGTGGGCAGCCAGGTGATCATGGCAGTGGTGACAAAGGTGTTACCCACATAACCTGCATAGGTAAACATCAGAGATGGTGTGTGGATAAAATCCGAAGCAACCTCTTTATATGACTTCCTTCCCGTCGACAACTCATCTTCTTTGGCAGCCCGTTGCAGAACCTTTACGGTCTTATAGTCCTTAACCTTGAAGAAGAGTAGAGCCACGATGATCCCGGGAATGGCCGTCAGGCCAAAGGCATATCGCCAACCGAACCTCACGGCAATGGCCCCTCCGAGAATTACACCGGCAGCTGTTCCAAGGGGAATGGCTGCTGTGAACAGCCCGTTCATGGTTGCCCGTTTTTCTTCCGGGTAGTAAGCCGCAATCATGGCGTGTCCGCCAGCGGTATATGCGGCTTCTCCCACGCCGATCACCGATCGAAGGGCGAAGAGCTGTCTGAAGTTGCTTGCAAAGGCACAGGCCCCTGCTGCCAATCCCCAGAGCAATGCCATGATCCCAATTGCTTTCTTCCGGCTCCAGCGGTCAATCATAAAAGAAATTGGAAACACAAAAACCGTCATTGAAATGGTGACAATGGAGGCGAGCAACCCGCATTGGGTATCAGTGATGCCCCAATCCGCTTTAAGGTATGGAAAGAGTGATGCGATAACCATGCGGTCAACATAGTCGAAGGCATATAGTAGGAATAACAGCGAAAAAACGTAGTTGGCGTACTTTCGACTAACCTTGAACTCCTTCGGATCACTCATGTCTCCTCCTTGTTCTGTTTTATCCCTGACACTCGATACTACTTATTCATCTCCGTGTCTCTGTGGTGAGTGTTTTATGTTTTAGATTAGATCTCACAATCATTGAAAGCAGGGGCGGGATTGCAGCCGATCCAGCCAGGTACTCATGTTGGTGAATCCGGAAATATCATTTTTAACAAACCGGTTTACCACAATCACTGTGCCCAGGTTGATATCCGCGACAGAGAAGGTATCCCCCAGCAGGTAGTCCTTTTCCGCCAGGTGAGCGTCCAGGACCTTGTGCATCGGTTCTATGGCAGTGGTGCAACGCTTCCGGGTCTCGTCGCTGGGATCCATGAACATCTCAAACAAATAGCGTTGAACATGGACGATGGACCAGTAATTCCACTGATCGATCAGTGCCATATTCTCGATGGATCCGCCCAGCAGGTCGGGCTGATATTTCTTGGCCAGGTATTTGTTGATGGCCATCGATTCCCACAGGACAAAATCCCCATCCACCAGGCAGGGTACCTTTCCATTCGGATTGAGCTTCAGAAACTCCGGCGACTTATGCTCGCCCTTCCCCATGTCCAACGGGACCTCTTCCCACTCCACGCCTAGTTCCTTCAGCAGCACATGGCACCGAAAGGCGCTGGTCATCATGGATCCATATAGTTTTATCATCCTTTTCTCCTCTCATCGAATCACGGGGCAGATTCCTCTCCATTGCCCTGTTTTTATAGTATATAACAGCTGAATTGCCTTTTGCAGCAAGAGCATACCAGCCAACAACGGTTTTGTATAGATTAATTCGATCAGCCCCTTGCTGATCTCAAAAAATTAAACTTGACAAATTGGAGAGGTTCAAATAATTATCTGCTATGTCGAATAGTGTTTGACAATGCTGAACGTTTAACCTGGAAATTCTGTGGCGATTCAATCCGTACAAAGAGCACTTAAAATAATGTCATTATTCTCTTCATCTCATCCAGAGCTTGGTATCGCGGAGATCAGCCGCTTGATGGGTCTGCCCAAACCGACGGTTCATGGCCTGGTGCAGACGTTGCTGGGGGAGGGGTACCTGAACCAGGATGAAGAGACTCGGAAATATTCAGTGGGATTGAAGCTGGTTGAGCTGGGGTCGCTTCAGGCTGGAAACCTGAAGATCAACCAGGTTGGCGGCGACCTGGTTCAACGACTAGCCGTTAATACAGGTCTACATGCCCGGATTGCCATCTGGGACCATGACTCAATGTTGATTACCCTGGACGCGTTCCCTTCGGTTGAGAATATCGTTCTGCAGAGAGTAGGTCCTCGTGTTCCAGCTTATTGTACGGCAGTCGGAAAAGCGGTACTTTTCACCATGGGTGACGTCGAGATATCTGCATATATTGAGCGAAATACGCTCCACCGTTTTACCCACAACACCATAACCGACACGGTGCAATTGAAGGAGAGATTGAAAGCAGCTCTGGAGAGTGGGTATGTGACGGAAAACAACGAATTGCTGCTGGGCATGAGCTGTGTGGCCGTTCCAATTTTTGACGCATCTTGCAAGGCCATGGGAGCGATCAGTTTATCTGGTACGCCAGATAGTATTAAAGGAAAGAGGTTGTCTGATGTTGTTCCACGGATTATTCAAACCGGATTTGAGATTTCCCGTCGCATGGGATATTTCCCGGAAACGATGCCGTCCTCGAATCAGGCGGCTGGTTGATTATGTTTTATGGTATTATCCGTTAATCTGAACTATTTGTTAAACAGGAGGATCTTCAATGCAAATCGCTGGATCAAAAGAACTTACCGAGCAGGTGCTGAGTCAGGACCTGTGCACGGTTTGTGGTGCCTGCGTGGGACTCTGTCCCTATTTTAAGGTGCATATTGGCAAACTGGCTAAAATTTTTGACTGCGATCTTGAAAAAGGTCGTTGTTACGCGCACTGTCCGAAGACGGATGTCGATTTTGAACAGCTGGCCCAGGCACTGTTTCAACAGCCATATAATGGTGAGCCTCTTGGGATCTATCGACGTATTACTGCTGCAAAAGCCGGGGACAAAACAGGAACAGGAGATTTTCAGAATGGTGGGACTGTTACTGCATTGATGACCTGCGCCTTGGAGAGTGGCATGGTTGACGGGGCTGTCTTGATGGACAGTGATGGTCTTCTGCCCACACCTAAGCTGGTGACCCGCGCGGAGGATGTGGTCAAATGTGCCTCCACTAAGTACATGGCGGCTCCGGCAGTATCCTGCCTGAATGAAGCAGCCACTGATGGAAAGACAAATCTCGGGTTTGTAGGGACCGCCTGCCAGCTGACCGGAGTTGCACAGATGCGCCTTAATCCGTTGGAAAAAGCTGATTTTGTCGATCCGGTCAACTTGACCGTCGGTCTGTTTTGCACCTGGGCGCTGGATACACGGCAATTGATGGATTTTCTGTCGACCCGTGTTGATCTTAAGACGATCACGGGCATGGATGTTCCGCCGCCGCCAGCCGAAGTGTTTATTGTCAAAACTGGCGAAACCGTTGTTGAAATTCCGCTGGACGAGATTCGCGCACTGGTGCCAAAGGGATGCGGTGTCTGCCCTGATATGACGGCTGAGTGGGCGGATGTCTCTGTGGGTGCCTTCGAAGGAAAAACTGATTGGAACACCCTGATTATTCGAACGGAAAAGGGTGAACAGCTGGTCGAAAAAGCAGTCGCAGGGGGATATCTGGTACTGGATGATTTTCCCGCCGAAGGGCTGGAGCACCTGACCCTTGGGGCTGGTAACAAGAAAAAGCGGGCCCGCGACAATGTGGCAAAGGAGGAGAAATGACAAATATCGCTGAACATGACAAGAATGCACGGCACCTGCTGATGGGGAACGAGGCAATCGCCCGAGGTGCCCTGGAAGCTGGAGTGGCTGTTGCAGCTGGCTATCCAGGCACACCCTCCTCGGAAATTATCGAAAATCTGGCCAGTGTTTCAGGAAAGCGTGACCTGTATGTGGAGTGGTCTACCAATGAAAAAGTTGCCATGGAGGTGGCAGCTGCGGCTTCCTTTGCGGAATTGAGAACCATGTGCGTCCTGAAGCAGAACGGGGTTAACGTGGCCTCGGATTTTTTCCTGCATCTGGCCGGTTCCGGAACCCGTGGTGGTATGGTGATTATCCCCTGTGAGGATCCCGGTGCACTCTCCAGTATCAACGAAGGGGACAGCCGTCATTTTTCAAGGATGCTGGAGGTCCCGTTGATCGAACCTGGTGATTTCCAGGAAGCCAAGGACATGACCAAGTGGGCCTTTGAACTGTCTGAAGAGTTGCGATGCCCAGTGATGTTGCGCAGTGTGACGCGGCTGTCACACGCCAGCGGAAATGTGGTCTTTGGGGATCTGCCTGAAGTGGATCACAAGGCCCGCTTTCAACATGACGGCTTTATTCTCGACCCGGACACCGGGATCATGTGTAGTGCTCCTGTGGACTATCGTCACGGACTGCAGCAGGAAAAGATCAAGAAGGCCGAGGAGATCTTTGAAACTTCTCCCTTCAATACCTATACCGGTCCGGAAAAGCCGGAACTGCTGGTGATTACAAGCTCCGCCTGTAACCTGTATACCCGCGAGGCGGTTCTCCTGCTGGGTGCCGAGGATAAAGTGGGTATCCTGAAACTGGGAACCACCTGGCCGTTGCCGCCGAAACTGCTGGAAAAACATCTGGCGATGACGGACAAGATCATGATCGTGGAAGAGGTGATCCCCTTTCTCGAGGAAAATGTCAAAATCCTGGCCGCTGAACTGGCAGGGACCATTGGTCCCAAGACCTTTTATGGCAAGCGGGATGGATCGATTCCCAGCACCAATGAATTAAACCCGGACCTGGTCGTTGCGCCTATAGCGACGGTGCTGGGAATGACATATGAAGGCGTCCCGGCGGCGTACACGGAAAAGGCGCTGCCCCTGGCATTCTTCAATGCCCCAAGCCGTGATTTGACTTTCTGTCCGGGTTGTCCGCATCGGGCTTCGTTCTGGAATATTCACAATGTGCTGTCCCTGGACAATCGCAATGGGTTTGTCTGTGGGGATATTGGCTGTTACAGTATGGCGATGCTCCCCACCGGATTTAGCACACTGCGCACCATGCATGCCATGGGATCTGGAACCGGCATAGCGAGTGGTTTTGGTCAGTTGGGACGGTTCGGCATGGATCAGCCAGTTATGGCGGTCAGCGGTGATTCCACCTTTTTTCATTCGGTGATGCCGGCCCTTGTCAACGCGGTGCATCATAAAGCGGATATTACCCTGGTGGTTCTGGACAACGGTGGTACGGCTATGACCGGATTTCAATCTCATCCAGGACTGGAGATAGATGCCCAGGGCGGCGATGCCAAGAAGCTGGATATCCGAAAAATCTGTGAATCCATGGATATTCTAGTTCGTGAGAGCGATCCCTTTGATTTCGAGAAAACCCAGCAACAGATGTTCGATTTAATGGAGATCAAGGAAGGGGTCAAGGTCCTGATTTTGAAGCAGGCCTGTGCGCTCAGCCCGGAGAAGAAGCATACGAAGAAATTTGAGATGAAGGTGGTTGAAGATGCCTGTCGAGGGGAAAATTGCGGATGTAACCGGTTGTGTACCCGTATTTTCAGGTGTCCCGGATTGGTCTGGGACGCGGAAAAGGGAACTTCAAAAATTGATGATGCCATTTGCACTGGCTGTGGTGTCTGCGCTGATGTTTGCCCGGTAGGGGCCATTGATCGAAAGGAGGTCGCATAGTCATGGATAAGCAAAAATTGAAGTATGATCCGTATAACCTGATAATTACGGGTGTTGGTGGGCAGGGAAATGTAATGGCGTCCAGAGTGCTGGGCAACATGCTTTCCAAAATGGGATATACCGTCACCATCGGCGAGACATTCGGGGCTTCCCAGCGGGGGGGATCCGTCATGAGTCACCTGCGGATATCGTCCAGTGACGCCTTTTCACCCCAGATTGCCAAGGGCAGGGCCCACATGATCATCGCCCTGGAGCCCACCGAAGCGATCCGGGTGCTGGCACAGTACGGTAATGCCGATGTGAAGGTCCTGTGTAACACCCGCCCGATCTACTCGGTGGGCGTTATTTCAGGGGAGCAGAAGTATCCATCCCAGGAGGATGTTGAAAAATGGGTTAATGAGCTGTCGGCGCAATCCTGGTTCATCAATGCCACAGACGAGGCCATGGCCAAGATGAAAAATCCGATTTTCGGTAATATCATGTTGCTGGGGGCCCTGGCGGGTACCAATGAGTTGCCGTTGAGCCGGGAAGGGTTCGAAGAGACAATCTCCGAGTCCATGCCTGCTGATAAGGTAGGGATTAATATGACTGCTTACGATACGGGTATCGGGATGCTGGGTTGATCTTTATATTAGTCCTGTGTTTGTCATGAACCCCTTTCAGTCTGCAGTTCTGTTTTAAGATGATCTAGGACTCATTCAGCTGAAACCCCATGTACGTCACCCCGGTGAACACCGGGGTCCAGTCAATATTTCTACTGGATTCCGATTCTGCGATGCAAGCTTCGCGCATTCAGTGTCGGAATGACAGCATTTGCTCAAACAGCCGGGTTTCGGCCGCTTCACTTCGTCAAGATCATCTAAAAAACGGCTCCATGACAAACACTTTGTTTGGCTTTATTTTGCTTTAATATTGTACCAGATGAGTTGAATTTTTTCAGGAGTATTCATGAGTGACGTCTCCCTGTTCATTCCTTGTATGGTAGATGCGCTGATGCCGGAGATTGGGGAATCGGTGTTCCGGCTTTTGCGGAGATTGGATAAGAAACCGGTCTACCACGAGGAGCAAACCTGCTGTGGTCAACCTGCTATTTCCGCAGGCTACAACGCTCCGGCCATTGAAGCTGCCAAACACTTTATCTCCATCTTCGAAAACGATGAAGCCATCGTTTCTCCCTCCGGATCCTGTGTGTACACGGTCAAATATGACTATCCGATACTGCTGGCGGATGATCCTGTCTGGTTGAAGCGGTCGGAGAGCCTTTCGAACAGGGTGTATGAGCTTTCACAATACCTGGTTGATGTCCTGGGACTGTCTGACGTCGGTTCCGTCTTTGAGGGAAAGGTGGCATTTCATGAATCGTGTAAAAACCTGCGTGGCCTCGGTGTGTCTGATCAACCTAAAAAGCTGTTGCAGGGCGTTCGTGGAACCGAGGTGGTGCCTTTGAACGGGGCGGAAATCTGCTGCGGGTTCGGTGGTGCGTTTGCGGTGGGGTATCCGGAAATATCGGAGGGTATGGTGAAGGACAAGTCCACAAGTTTCATTGAAAGCGGGGCTGACCGGCTGATTCTATCTGAGCCCGGGTGCCTGCTCAATGTATCGGGCTACCTGGAAAAACACCATCCGGAGAAGCGGGCGCTGCATCTGGCCAGTTTTTTGATGGAAAGCCAAGAGGGAGGTAACTGATGGAGATTAAAACGGAGCAGTTTGTCGAAATCGGCAAAAGAGAGATGAATGACCCCTATGCACAAACCTTTCTTAAAATTCTGCCGGAGGTTCTGGGAGTGATGAGGGAGGTGGGTATGGCTTCCTATACAGACCCGAAAGGGGCTTCAACGTATGGGGCGTCGATTAGAAGAGAGGCCGTTGCCCGCATGCCGGAGCTGTTGGAACAACTGGAAAGCAGCTTGATTGCAAATGGTACACGGGTGATATGGGCGCGGGATGCAGAAGAGGCCAATGAGGCGATTCTGAAAATCGCCCGTGACAATAACATTAAATATGTGACCAAGGGCAAGTCGATGGTGACCGAGGAGATGAATACCAACGAAATGCTGATTAAAAACGGTATCGATGTCTATGAATCGGACCTGGGGGAGTTGATCATCCAGCTACTGAAAAGGCCGCCTTTTCACATCGTCGGGCCTGCCATCAATGTGCCGGTTGAAGAGATCCGGGATATCTTCCTGGAAAAGGGGATTATGACAGAACCCACCCTGGATCCCACTGAACTGGGACGTGCAGCGCGCATATTTCTGCGGGAAAAGTTTCAGCACCTGGAGATGGGGATCACCGGCGTTAACATGGCAGTAGCAAATACAGGCACCATTATTAACGTGGAGAATGAAGGGAATATCCGGTTCACAAAATCGTCTCCCCGGATTCAGGTATCGGTGATGAGCCTGGAGAAGGTGGTGCCTAATATGAAAGATGCCTTGTATATTCTGCGGCTCCTCTGCCGGAACTGTACCGGGCAGAAGCTGGGGTCGTATATCACCTTCGATACCGGTCCGAAAAAAGAGGGTGAAATTGATGGTCCGGAAGAGCTGATCGTGGTGATTGTCGATAACGGGCGCTCCAAACAATTGCTGAATCCCGAACTTCGCGAAGCGTTTCACTGCATCCGCTGTGGGGCTTGTCTGAACCGCTGCCCGGTTTATGCGAAGGTTGGTGGTTATGCTTACGGATGGGCCTATTCAGGGCCGATCGGTCAGGTGCTGAACCCCCTGCTGCTGGGATTGGATCGAACCCAGGATCTGTACCGGGCCAGCACCGACTGTGGTCGCTGCAAAGAGGTCTGCCCTTCCGGGGTCAATCATCCCCGAATCTTCCGCTATTATCGACAGCAGGATGTTGAAGGGAACAAGGAACTTCGCTCCGTCAAGCGCCCCTGGAGCGAGCGGCAGTCCTTCAAGGCATGGCAGTGGGCTGTGCAGAGTCGGAAAAACTGGGACCGATCCATCCGCATGATGCGACCGTTGCTGAATAAGGGGATATCCAGTCCCGGCCTTCGACGCTGGGTCAAACCGCTGAACAGCTGGATGAAAAGCCGGAACCTGCAAACAATGCCCGCAAAAACGTTTCATGAACGCTGGAAAGACCTGGAAAAGGAGCAATCACAATGACAATGAGCGCCAGAGAAGCAATTTTCAAGCAGCTGAATCAGATGGATCCACCTGACTTGAAACCACGGCCACCCGAAATTCCACAAATTGACCTGCCGGACGATATCGATGGGCGGATTGAGACCTTTATGACAGAGCTGACGGCTAAAGCGGGTGTGGCTCATCGGGTGGAGAATGAAGAAGCGGCTCGGAAACTCCTGACTGAGATAGCTGCAGCTGAACAAATCAACACCATACTGATTGCCGGTGATGACACGACCTCATCCCTTAACCTGAAGGAGTGGGGGGAGAAGGAGGGGGTATCGGTCCTGGAGGCGAGCGCTTACGAGGACAAGAACGACTACCGTAAAGATGGGTTTGAGGCGGCTGATGCCGGGATTACCGGGGTGGATTTTGCTTTTTCCGAGTCGGGCACCCTGGCCATTCGCCATAACAGTAAAAATGCCCGGCTGATATCGCTGGCACCTCCGATCCATATCGCTATCTTTCCTGCAGAACGCCTGTATCGCTACTATGAGGAGGTTATACCCCAGGTGTACGCTGAGCAGGAAGGGATACCGTCACAGATGACCTTCATCACAGGACCTAGCATGACGGCGGATATCGCGGCGACACCGACCATCGGCATGCACGGCCCGATAAAATTGTTTGCGATTGTTGTTGGTTGAGTTTGCGATACTTCGATGCATTTCACGGAATAAGAAACATCATTGAGGGTTGTACCCGTGTCTGTCATAAAACCAAACCGCTTCATGGCGTCTCCCCGACAAAAGCCGGGGTCCAGTTCAACAAATCTGCAATACTTCTGGATCCCGTGTCAAGCACGGGATGACTGCATGCAGCTTCTCATCTCCCTGTGCTCCGTGTCTCTGTGGTGAATTTTATAGTTTTTTTAAAAAAAGGAGGAAAGAAATGAAACCGAATGCCATTATTATTCACGAAAAGGACAATGTGGCGGTTGTGCTGGAGGATATTCAGCAGGAGCAGCCTGTCATCATCGAAAACCGTGAAGCGTTTGAGACCATATCAGATATTTCGTACAGCCATAAGGTTCTACTTGAAGATGTCGGCTCAGGAGGAGATATTGTCAAATATGGTGAAGTTATCGGACAGGCAACCGGCGAACTTAAAAAGGGGGAGTGGATTCACACCCATAACATGAATGTCATAGAGGAGTCATAATGATGGATACATTTCCCGGGTATGAAAGGGCCGATGGAACCGTTGGCATCCGTAATCATGTGGCAATTGTGCCTTCGGTTTCCTGTGCAAATGGGGTGGTGGCGAACATCGCGAAAGCAGTCCCGGAAGCCATTCCTCTGTTCCACGGCAACGGCTGCGGTCGAGGCGGAATTGACGTGGAGGTTCACAATCGGACCCTGCAGAATATCTGCAAAAACCCCAATATCGCCGCAGTGCTGATTGTGGGTCTGGGTTGCGAGTTTGTTAGCGCAGAAGGTATGTCAATGGTATCGTCGTTTGCTGGCCGACCCCAGGCGAAGCTGATGATCCAGGAGGAGGGAGGGTCCAGAGAGACCGAGAAAAAAGGAATTGAGATCGTACGCGGCTTTCTCGAGGATGTGAAGAAGCTGGAACCCAAACAATTTCCGATGGAAAAACTGATCATTGGTCTGGAGTGCGGTGGTTCTGATGCCTTTTCAGGTGTGACAGCAAATCCGGCGGTGGGTGTAGCTTCCGACTGGTTTGTGGACGCCGGCGCAACTGTCATTCTAACAGAGACAACTGAAATGATTGGCACCAGCCATATCCTCGAAAAGAGGGCAGCCGATCCTGAAACAGCCGAAAAAATAAAGGCGATTATCGCGAAAACGGAGCAGAAAACCCATGAGGTGCTGGGGCCGCTGGCCAAAGTTGTCATTGCACCCGGAAATATGGACGGGGGCTTGAGCAGTATTCAGGAAAAGGCCCTGGGCTGCATCATCAAGGCCGGAACCCGGGCGATTCAGCAAGTGGTTGACTATGCCGAAGTTCCAGCGAAAAAGGGGGTGGTGGTGATGGATGGTCCGGGTTACGACACCGAATCCATGACCGGCCTGGCTGCGGGCGGTGCTCAGATCATCCTGTTCACAACGGGTCGGGGCAACCCGATTGGATTTCCGGTGGTGCCGGTAGTCAAGATTGCCAGCAACTCCAGGTTGTATAAAAACATGCCGGACGATATGGATGTAAACGCTGGCGAGATTCTCGAAGGAAAGAGCCTGGAACAGAAGGGAAACGAGATTCGGGACCTGATCCTGAGGGTGGCCAATGGCGACCAGACCTGCGCCGAACAAAACGGGCAAAACGGTATAATGTGCGTCTATACACAGACTACCGCCTTCTGATCGGGTTTACCCTGCAATCTACCAGGGTTCTATGGCCTGTATGTGGGATGAAAAGTGCCCGGATCCGTTCCTGCTGGCATATTGAACATCAGCGGGTTGAACATCCCCACAGTCAATTAGTAGCTCCAGATGGCTTATGATTTCGTTTTTGGCCATGTAGAACCCCATCCCCTCCAGCAGTGACGGCTCAAAATGGGCGGTCACGATCTCTTTGACCGTTTTTGGTCCATCTTCCAGTACGGTCATGATTTCCCTGCACCGGGTGATATGATGCTCGGTAATCTCGCGTGAACGGTCTGCCAGCTGGAATGTGTTCCACTGGTCATAATAATACAGGCGGTGTCCCGGCAGCGACAGAATGTCTGGATGGGCCTCTCCCATTCGCAGCATGGTTTTTAATGAACGGATATAGGCCTCAAGCCCGAAGGCTTTCTGAATGTCCGACTGATCAGGCGGAAAGATAACGCTGACCAGGCTGAAGGATTCAATCTGGGAGGGAGATGGCGAAATGTGCGGCAGCACGTTGTCACCTGCAATGAAGATGTCTTTATCGATCAGGATGCCAACAGCGTCCGGGCTGTGTCCGGGCAGGGCTATAACCTGAATATTCTCTCCCAGGGCGTTGTCCGGACTAAAGATATTTGCAATGGTCAGCCCGTTCCGGTTGCGGTGATAGTCCCGACAGTTTTTGTCCACGAACGATTCCGGCATAATGCAATGCCAGCAACTGGGTGGAAAATCCATGTCAATACCTTCGGGGACCTTGTCCGGCTGTAGTTTGATCAGCCGTTCATAGACTGGATCTGCTTTGACACTGGCACCAGTCAGGCTGACAATTTCCGGCAGACCACCGTCATGGTCTTCGTGCCCGTGACTGAGAACAACTGAGTCCAGATCGTCTATGGAAAATCCGGTACAGGCAATCATCTCCAGCAGGGATTGAGTGGTTCCGGTCCTGCCGGTGTCCACCAGAAAAGGCTTTTCAGCCAATACCAGGTAGTTCCATGTGGGGCCGAGATCCCAGGTACCGCCATAAAAATTCTTGGTGGCCAATCCGAAAATATCGATACCTGAGGCAGAGGTGATCTTGAAAACCATCCCGTTGCCGCTCGCGTCACCCTCTCTCAGTATTTCTGCTCTTTCTTCCATGATAGATTTGTTTTAGTAGTTGCTCTATTAATACTAAAAAACACTCACCACAAAGGCACGGAGATGAGAAGCTGCGTGCAGTCATTCTGTGCTTGACACGGGATCCAGGGATGTCGCAGATCTGCTAATCTGGACCCCGGTTTTCACCGGGGTGACATCAGGAAGCGATCCCACTTTTTGACAGACACAAAGCCGGAGCACAAATTTAAGACTTCGGTGCCCTGCGGGCGGTCAAGCCCTTGAAATCGGCCTGTTGAAATGCCCTGGCGTTGGCGGCGTGCTTGATTTTTCCGCTGGAGGTTTTGGCAATGGTTCCCGGCTTCAGGTAAAGGCGTTCTTCGGGGAATACCTTGAACCGCTGCCCGATCAGCCGGTTTACCTTCATATCAATGGCGTTCAGGACGTACTTTTCAAAGGCTTCCATATCCTTCAGCAATTCGCCCTTAATTTCCATGGCGATGACCAGCGATTCCCCGCTGCTTTTTTCCGAAGAGAAGGCCACCACGCAGCCGGGCCTGATTTCTTCAACTTCCGGAACGGCATACTCAATGTCCTGCGGGTAGATATTTTTTCCGCGAATGATGATGACATCCTTGATCCGACCGGTGAAATAGAGGTGTTCTTTCCACAACAGTCCCAGGTCCCCGGTGGACAGGAAATCTTTGTCTTTGCCTTCGATTCTGCAACGGAAGGTCTTTGCAGTGGTTTCAGGGTTGCGGTAATATCCCTTGCAGATGCTGGGACCACTGATCATAATCTCCCCGACAATGCCTTCCGGGGTTACCTGACCTTTTTCATCCATAATGGCGATTTCATGGTCGTTCATGTGGGACCCCAGGTTAACCAGGTATTTTTTCTCCTCTTCGGGCAGTGATTCGTCCACTTGCACCATCCGACCCTCTGTTTCAAGAATGTTCCGGTCGACGCATAGATAATCCAGGCCCTTGGATTCGGAAAACATGATCACGGTCTCCGCCATGCCGAATCCCGGTCGAATGGCGGTGGGTGACAGCCCGCAGTCAGCGAAATAGTCGTTGAACCCTTTGACGCCCGCATAGTGGACAGGTTCTGAACCATCAACCACAGCTACCAGGCTGCTTAGATCCAGCCCTTTCTTATCTTCCGCTGTTACCTTTTTCAGGCAGATATCAAAGGCGAATGGCGGGGCATAGCTATATGCGCATTTATACTTGGTCACGGCTTTCAACCAGCGGATCGGCTTGATGATGAACTGAGCGGGGGTCATCAACGCCACAAATCCGCCATTGTACATGGCGCCCATCAAACCGGCGGCCAACCCGAAATCATGAAAAAGCGGCAGCCAGAGAGCGGTACCCTTCCCCTCTTCCCAGTCTCCACCCACACGAGCCTGTTCCATGTTGCTCATGATATTGCTGTGTGACAGCTTGATTCCCTTGGGGCGGCCAGTGCTGCCGGAGGTGAACTGCAGAAAGGCGATATCTGATGTGTCAACGGGTGCCAGTGGAACCGCCGGGGCCTCAGCGGCAAGGATCTCTTCAGGTGTGGTGATGACCACCTTTGCAAAGAGGCCCTTCAATTCTGGCGGCAGCTGGGTTTTCATCATGTCGGCCAATAGAGGCGTGGTGATGATGATTTTCGGATCGCTTAGCTCCAGGGTGGGAACAAAGTTCTCGAAGTAGGCCTGCATTTGTTTTGGACCCCCGGGCTCGGACAGGGGGACTGCAAGGTATGACCCGTAGAGGCATCCGTAGAAAACCTGAACGAATTCAGCGCTGTTGGGCAGGATCAGCAGGACGCGGTCCCCCTTTTCCAGACCTTGCCAGGTCAGCCAACTGGCGATATGGGTGGCCGACTGGTCCAACTCCCGGTAACTGATTTTTTTCTCCAGGTCGTCTCCGTCTTCCAGGAACGTAATATAGTTCTGGTCGGGGTGTTTCTTCGCCCGTTGTTTCGCAACGGATACGATGGTGTCATGGGGTTCGTAGAACATGATCTCTCCCTGAAAATGTAAGTCAACACAGCCTGATGGCGCCTGGATAAATAGTTGTAAAGGTCCATCCTGACATATTTTTAGGAATCGATAAAATGCGAACAGGCGCTCTTTTCCTTTCTAATTGATATACATTACATTTTTCTAAATTTTCGTTGCCGGAAAGGGAGGATGCCACAATAATAATGTGAAAGAAACGGATGAAAGGGGTTGATCAGAATTCAGCCTTGAAATTCTTTCCAAGCTGGCTTACCCTTTGGTTTCAAAATCTGGCTGTTTGAATGCACGATTCGTTAACCGGTTGAGAAAGGAACCTTATGAAGATTTTACGAAGGAGTGTTATAGCGATCGTTTTGCTGGTGTTGGTCCTTATGCTGGTTTATATCTTTCTGCCCAAGGGACCGCGAGAGTTGATGGAGTTTGACGATCCGCATCAGGTATCGAGGCCGCTTGTGACATCCGACCGGTTCATGGCGTCAACCGGCACTCCCTGGGCGACGGAGGCCGCCCTGGACATTATGCGACAGGGGGGCAACGCTTTTGATGCGGCCATGGCAGCTCTGCTGGCGCTGAATGTGACATATCCCGAGGCGGCCAGTTTCCCATCCATAGCCCCGACCTTGATCTACGATGCAACGAAGAAAGAGGTTCGGAGTTACTGCGGTGTCGGGAGCGCACCTGCGCGGGCGACCATCGATTTTTTCAAATCCGAGGGGCATGAGACCATTCCCAAAATGGGGATTCTAGCCCAGCTGTTGCCGTCGTCACCCGATGTGATTATCGCTATCCTGGATGAGTATGGGACCATGACCTTTGGGGATATTGCCCGATCTGCCATCAAACTGGCTGAAGAGGGCTTTCCGACCCACTCCATGATGTTGAATCACCTGGACCTGAACCTGGTGGAGCGCCTCGGTTTTTCAGTCATGATGCCTTACAATGTGGAGATTTACATGCGGGGTGAGTGGTGGAGGCCCCTGCACCATAAAGATCGTTTTGTTCAGGCGGATCTGGCCAACACCCTGAAAGCGATGGCGGATGCTGAAAAAAAAGCGCTTGATGGCGGTGGTTCCCGGTCAGATGGGTTGAAGGCTGTCCGGGATTACTTTTATAAGGGTCCCATAGCTGATAAAATTGTCCAGTTGCATCAAGAGCAGGAGGGGCTGTTCAGCCACGAAGATCTGTCCGAATACAAGGGATTCTGGGAGCGACCGTTGACAGGTTCGTATGGCGACTATACCTTCTATGCCAACGGAACCTGGACCCAGGGCGCCGTGGTACCCATGGCGTTGCAGATACTGGAAAATATCGATCTCAAATCCATGGGCCACAATTCGCCTGAGTACGTCCACACCCTGCTGCAGGCTATCGAACTGGCTATGGCGGATCGGGAGGCTTATTTTGGTGATACGGCGTTTGTATCAGTGCCAACGGTCGGTCTGCTCAGCAAGCGGTTCGCGGCTGTTCGGCGTCAGGCCCTGACACCTGGAAAGGCATTTGGCAAGATGCCTGAACCGGGCGATCCCTATCGTTTTGATATTTCAGGTCTGCCTGATCGAAAGCGGCAGACGAAGCTTGTAGCCAATAACACACCGAATCCAGGCGTGACCCTGTTTGACGATCTGGATACCAGTTACCTGGCGGTGACCGATGAGGCGGGCAATTCGGTCTCATTGACGCCCAGTGATTTTCCGAAGTCACCCATGGTGCCTGGGACGGGCCTTTGTCTGGGTATTCGCATGACACAGTTCAGGCTCGATCCTGCTCATCCGGCGGCACTAATGCCGGGTAAACGACCCAGGGTAACGCCCAACGCCAGCATGGTGACTCGCGATGGTGAACTGTATATGACCTTTGGGACGCCGGAGGGTGATCAGCAGCCACAAGCGCTGGTCCAGATGTTTCTGAACATGGCGGTTTTTGAAATGGATGTTCAGCAGGCCATCGAGGCCCCCCGTTTTCGCTCCCGTAATTTTCCCGATTCGTTCTCACCGCACAATTATCGACCAGGAGTGGTGCAGTTGGAGAAACGGCTGTCTGATCAGGTTGGTACTGAGCTGACTGCTATGGGATACGAGGTGGAAACCGTCGGAGATTTTCATCACACCATGGGGGCTGTGGGTGCGATCATTCGGAACCCCTTTACCGGGAAGCTGATCGGAGGGGCTGATCCCCGGCAGGAGAACTGGGCGGCCGGAGAGTGACAGATCAGACGTTAAAACCCTGTTTTTTCAGTTCGGCCATCAGGGTTTCACGATGTTCCCCCTGGATTTCGATGGTTCGATTCTTGACGGCACCACCGGTGCCGCACTTCTGCTTCAGCTTTTTAGCCAGGGGTTTGAGATCGCTGGTGGCCAGTGGAAGTCCGGTGATGACCGTTACCCCCTTACCCTTGCGCCCTTTGGTTTCCCGCGTGATCTTAACCTTGCTGTTCTTGCCCGGGATCTCTTCATTTGAATTGCAGCTGCACGCTGAAACCGCCATTCCGCATTCCGGGCAAATGGTTCCCTGGTCCGTGGAATAGACGGTTCCCATATCTTTCTTGTTTCTAGCCATTGGATTCAGTTGGGGGAGGTATCTTGTTCAAAATGATTCCAGGAGTAGCTGTCAGCCTACCATTTCGGGCTGATCTGTTCAATCAAGGTTTTCATTGAAACGGAATTTGAATCAATTCAAAGTCGGACCTGCTGAAGGGATGTTTAGGTTGATTTTGCGCGGTTATTCAGACAGGATGTCCATAGAGTGATGTTAGATACGAGGCGTTATACGCAATCGGGAGTAGTCAGCTATGAAAGACAGGTAAAATCCCGAAGACATCGCTGATTCATTCTAATTCTAAACCCCTGCCACTAATATGTTTGCTGTTTATCGCCTGATATTTGCCGTTCTGCTGTTCCTGATCGCCTACAAAAAAGGGTATGGGAAATTTTTCTGGGCTGCCATGGGATTCATCCTGGGGCCCATTGCGCTGGTGGGTATACTGGTTTACCGGAAAAATGCCAACTACACCAAGGCCATTCTCAATGGTGTCAGCGGTATTCTGGCCGGTGCGTTTGGTGTGCTTCTTCTCTGGTATGCGGCCGGCTGGTACCTGCCTACACAGGCGCTTGAAAAAGCCATCGGCGGCACTGATGTTTTCTGGTACCGCGTCCTTCCCACCGTAAGTGTCTCCGTCGGCTTCATTGTTTTCTGCGCGACGATGGCAAAGACCAGCGCTGTTGATCCTTCCTAGTGCTCTTCCCCGGGGTGATACTCTGCTTCCAGATGTTTGCGAACGGCCTCTTCGGTGAGCAGTGACGGTTTCAACTGGAGACGGGTGAAGGCTTCTGCCTGGTCGTCGTAGTGTTTTGAATCGGGTCGATTGACGTTCCCATATTGATGCCGGCTCCAGGACCTTACCCCGTGTTCTCCAAACTCGGCGAGCAGGATATAGGAGTCCCCGGCAGTACCGACGAGTCTCCCCTCATCCATTTTCGTATGAACCGCGTTCAGGACGTCGATGCTACCACCCAGCGGCAGGTCGGTTTTACCTCTTCTCAATCGCTGAAGGTCCCCGAGGGGGATATCCACCCGCTTGAAGTGCTCTTTCAGGAAGGTGATGGCCACCTTGAATTCCGTGCCTGCATCCGGCAGCTTCACTTCAGCCCGGTTTCCGAATTGTGCCTTCCAGAACGGGCGATAGATCAGGTTTATCAGGGCTGCCCCTTTTGACTGTTCATCGGTTTCGCCGTTCCAGTCCCTGAGGATTTGCAGCGCTAGTTTCTCATCCTCGTTTGCGGGCTGGTACGAGGTGGTCAATGGGTTGACAATTAGCTGGAAGACGTCTGACTCCGGAGAGTAGCGACGGTCAAATTTATATTGAAGAAGCGCCTTTCTGGAAATACGGGTGTCGCCGCCGAACAACTCAAGGCTCCGCAGGGCACGGTTATTCAGGCGGGTTTCGATGGACAGATTGGGGTTGAAGTCTGCCGGATCGGGATTTCCGCTGCCGGTGGTGGCATGAAACGGGCTGGAGTTGGTGTTGATCAGGAATCCGGATGGCGGATTTTCGGCCATGGGCAGCTGGTCGAAGGGCAGGTATGCCTGCCAGACCGCCTTTGAGGTGTCACCCGGCAGAATGCCCAGCCAGTTGAACCCCTCGTTCCGAATGGGCAGCAGGTGGTTATATACGTACAGAATATTGTCACGGTCTGCGTACATGGTGTTCATCATGGGCAGACCCTGCAGGGACATGGCCTGTTTCCACTCTGCGATGTTCCGGGCCTTGTTCATGCGGTACCACTGCTCTACCGCGAGACCGGCCCGGTCCTTACCTGCATAACGGATGGCATAGTAGCCGTCGCCCAGCTTCATCACGGGTCCGTGAATGCTGCGGTACAGATCGCGGGGTACAGGCAGGTTGAATAGGCCAATATCGATTTCGATGGTGGTTTCGCTTACCTCCAGCTCCTTCCAATCTCCATCAAAGCGATAGCGCATGGAGCCGTCTGGGTGCATGACCAGTTTGTATACGTCGACCCCGTCAGGTCGGTTCACCGTGTGTGCCCATCCCAGGTGTTGATTGTGTCCGTGGAGAATCGTGGGTGAGCCCGGAAAAATGCCCCCTATTGCGTTCCAACCGTCTTCCGAAACCAGATGGGCTTCGTACCAGGCGACAGCCCCTTCGTATGGTTGGTGGGAGTTGATGTTGAGATAGGTATGGCCGTCTGCCGACCGGCTCCTTGCCACGGCATGCGCATTGGAACCCGCCAGTTCTCCTCGGTACCAGGTCGGTAGCTGGTCATTCCGGGCTAGCATTCGCTGAAGTGGCAGTCCAATCTCCAGTGTTTCAGGGGTTTTGGACATCAGGTCCTGCAGGGTGTCTCCCACACCGACAAAAAGGGCCAGCTTGTGAACGAAACCGGCCACCATATCCTGGCCCCTGTACGGCAGCAGGCGCGAATCCACTTCATCCGGGTGGTGGTAGGCATAAAGGTTCAATCCGTCGGCATAGGCTTCCAGCAGGCGCTTTGTATCCGGTGAAATCTGCTCATACTGGCGTTTGACCTTCTCCGGCAGGTAGAGAAACCGCACCAGGTAATCGTTGATGACCCCTGTCTGGTTCAGCATCAGCAGGGCCAGCTGACCACGGGCGGCCGCCAGTGAACCCTGGATGATCGGGAAATCGTCCTCGGCATGGGCATAGGCTAGCCCGAAAGCGGTATCTGCATCACTCTTACCGAAGATGTGGGGAACACCCAGGTTGTCCCGCAGGATTCTGACCCGTTTGGCCTGATCAAACACGCTCTGGCCGGGCTTTGGTATGGCAGGCCGCAGTGTCGGCCGCACAAAATACCAGCCGGTTCCGCCAATCACCACGATGACCAACCCCTTCAACAGTCTTTTACCCCATAACCGCCATTTTCGAGATGCCATACTCCCCCTGTAAGATGTGTTTAACTGAGTGGTGAGATCATAGAAAATCATTTTTTGAGTGTCAAGCACTGTTTGTAGATGTTCGAATTCCTGATAGCTCGGAGATTACAACTTTTTTGACAACTTGGCAGTCGGGTGCGAAGCTGTGGCTATTGAGAAAAGGAAACATAATGTCAGCAAGCGAGGCTAACCGGCAACAAAGGTGAAATGATGAGCAAGGGCCAGAAATTGAAAAATGATCCGATATCTCTGGATGGCATTCAGGGCAAGGTTGTTGTTAAACGAAATTCCCATGGTATTCCCGAATTGAAAGCGGAGCATTTTATTGATCTTTGTTATGGTATCGGGTGGGTGCACGCCTGTGATCGACAGCTCCAGATATTGCTGATGCGAATTCTGTTGAAAGGACAGGCGTCAGAGCATCTGAAAAACGACCCTGAACTGATCGAGATTGATAAATACATGCGCTGGATGAATTTTCTGCCGGATGGGGATAGCGAGGTTGCCAGACTAACGCCTGATGCAAAAGCGCAGTTGGAAGCCTATGCCGCCGGGTTCAATCATTACCTGGAAAACCACAAAACGGTATATGAATTCAGGTTGATGGGCTATAAGCCAGAGCCCTGGGATATCAGGGACAGTATCTTGATTGTCAAGATCATCGGGTTTCTGGGTCTGGCAGACGCCCAGTCAAATATGGAGAAGTTCCTGGTGCAGCTGATCCAGAACGATATCGATGAGGCAAAAATTCGTGAGCTGTTTCCGTATCTGACGGAGCCCTTGGACACCGAACAGGTAAAAAAGATCAAGCTGGCACCGCCCCTGATTCCGGAAGCGGTGAAATGGCTGGGGAAACTGCCAAAATTTCTGGCCAGCAATAACTGGGCGGTTTCAGGTCGACTGACGGAATCCGGAAAGCCGATTCTTTGTGGGGATCCCCATCTAGAAATTAACCGTCTGCCATCCATCTGGCAGGAGACGGTGATGAAAATTCCCGGGAATACATACCTTGGGGCCACACTGCCGGGAGTGCCCGGTATTGGTGTGGGCCGCAGTACCCACCTGGCGTGGAGTGCAACGTACTCCTTTTCGGATATGCTCGATTACCGGATCGAAGAGTGCAGGGACGGACAGTATCGGCGTAAGGACGGTTGGAAAGATTTCAAGGTCCGCGAAGAACTGATTCGGGTGAAGAAGGGAGATCCAATTGTCCACAAGGTTTACGAAAACGAGCACGGTATTCTGGAAGGGGACCCATATGAACCCGGTTACTACCTTGTCCTGAACTGGTCTGCGGCTAAAGGGTGTGGCGCCAGGGATGTCAATGCCCTGTTGTCACTGCTGGGGAATGAAACGGTGGCTGAAGCGATGAGCTCCTTTGTGCAGGTCGATTCTTTGCCCTTTAACTGGGTGGTTGCAGATACGCAGGGAAACATTGGCTATCAGATGAGCGGTCGCTGTTTTAATCGCCCGCAGGGCGTCAGCGGTTTGATGCCGTTGCCTGGCTGGGAGGAGAAATATAATGCCGACGGTTTTCTGGATAATGCAACCTTGCCGTCACAGGTTAATCCAGAAGATGGGGTTATCGTCACGGCGAATCAGGATCTAAACCACCTGGGGCAATCCAAACCCATTAACCTGCCCATGGGGACCTATCGGGCGGATCGGGCGCGGCAGCTACTGCTGGAAAAAAAAGGGTTGACTGTCGCGGATATGAAACGGATGCACGCTGATCTCTATTCGCTGCAGGCCGAACTGTTTATGAAGATGATCGGGCCGCTGTTGCCGGAAACGGAGAATGGGAGGTGCCTGAAAGAGTGGAACCTGGAATATCAATCCAATTCAAAGGGCGCCATGCTGTTTGAGTCGGTGTACATGAGCTTGATATACCGGGTGTTCGGGGATAACGGATTCGGCCGGGAAGTGGTTGATCACATCATGAAGGAGACAGGACTTTTTAATGACTACTACGCCAATCTGGACAATATCCTCCTGGATGAAACGTCCGCCTGGTTTAACGGGGAAGAGAGGAAAAAAGTGCTGTCAGAAGCAATTGCTGAGGGCCTGAAACCCAGGGCCGTGCCTTATGGCGCCACCCGAAAGGTGATGATGTCGCATATGTTGTTTGGCGGCCAGATTCCCCGCTTTTTCGGATTCGATCATGGTCCCGTCGAACTGCCGGGATGCCGCGCCACAATCCCACAGGGACAGATTTTCAAGAGCGCGGGCAGAACGACAACTTTCAGCCCTTCCTACCGCCTGATCGCGGACATGAATACAGCTGAACTTCATACCAACATCGCCGGGGGTCCATCTGATCGGAGATTCTCCCGCTGGTACATTTCAGATATGCCAGACTGGCTCGGTGGCGTGTACAAGGTCCTGGGTTGAGTCGTCGCCTGCAGGCCTGACGTCAACTTCCTGATTGATCGCGAATCAGCTGCTTGATCTCTTCAAACCGTTCTTCGGTCAGTTCGTACTTCCGAAAGGGGATCAGGCTCAGTAGCAGCATGGCTGCGGTGAAAATACAGAACACAATTCGGATACCGGTTGCCAGGCTTTCGGGTTGTGCGCCGTTGCTGACGAACCCGGAGAGTGACAATGTCAACCCGACGATTCCGGGACCAATGGCATAGGCGCTTTTCTGACCGCAGGCCCAGGCGCCTGAGAAAATACCTTCCCGCCTCATCCCCGACTTCATCTGGTCAAATTCGATGGTATCCGGCAGCATGGAGAAGGGAAACAGCTGAAAACTGGAAAAGCCGATGCCCAGCAGGAACATCTGGCCCAGAAACAGCGTGGATTGCGATGGCTGGGTGAAGAACAGGGAGAACAGCATCAGGGTCAGTAGTCCCAAACCGATGGAGTACGCCCTGATTTTTCCGAGCTTAACACCGACCTTGACCCAGAAGGGGATAAAGACGATGGCTGTGATGAACAAGATGGCTGAGACGACGCCCACAAAACTCTCGGGCTTCAGCATCACATATTTCACGTAGTAAATCTGGCCGGCCATTAGCACGCCGATGGCGATGGACTGAACAAAGTACATCAGCATCAGGACCTTGAAGGGCCGGTTGGCAAACGCGACTTTTACCTGATCCCGAAAGGCGGGCCTTGTGTCAATCGCTGGCAGGGAACGGGCGTTTCGGGTTCCCCAGACGCTTATCAGGCAGAAAACGGTGATCAATAACCCGAAAATCATTCCCATGAAGCGAAAGCCGGATTCACCACCACCGCCCATTTCAACTAGTGACATTGCCAGACCGCCTGCCAGCAGGACCCCAACTGAGGACCCGATCATCCGGAAAGAGGTGACTGACATCCGCTCGTTATAGTCGTCCGTCATCTCTGCAACCATGCTGGAGTATGGCACGTTGTAGACAGTAAATACCGTGCAGCCCAGGGCAAACAGCAACCCCACATGAATGGCGCTACTCATCCGGGAGGCATAGTGGGGAGCGATGAACAGGGCGAAAAAGACAAGCCCGAATGGGATGGAGGCGTAAAGCAGATAAGGGCGACGTCTTCCCATCCGAGAGTGGGTCATGTCGGAAATGCCGCCCATGATGGGGTCCGAGACAACATCCCACAGCTTGGGGATCAGGAGGACAAGGCCGGCCAGGGCCGGCTCGATTCCAAGAACGTCGGTTAGAAAAAAGAGAAGAAACATGCCTGTGCTGACAATAAAAATATTGCAGCCGATATCCCCGATTCCATATCCCAGTTTCAATCCAAAGGGCAGTTTAGGCTGACCGGGGGCAACAGATTGGTCGGATGTGCCATTCATCGTGTTTCCTCCTGCAATCGACGGGTTATGTCATGTCCCCCTCTGTAAGGGTCGGCTCAAAAATTACGTGGCGTTCTGTCTGAAAAAGGTTCAGTCATTTCAGGACTTTAACAGACAGATACTGCCAAGTTATTTTTGTACGATCCCTAAGGTTTAAAGATCTGAAATCAGACGGTGGAAGAACTGCACCGACCGCTCAATATTCTCCATGGAGATCCGCTCGTTGACGTTGTGAATTCGGCCCAGATCCTCCTGTTCCATAACGATCGGAGAGAAGCGATAGATGTTCTGGCAGACCGATTCATAACGGCGGGCATCGGTTCCACCCATCACCAGGTATGGCGAAACCAGGACCCCGGGGAAAACCTCGTGAATGGTGCTCTCGATCCGCTTGAAGCCATCACTGTCGGACGGCGATACCAGGGAAGGGTCATCTCCAAGAAGGGATTCGACCTCGATCTTCTGCGATCCCGCGACCTGTTTGATGTGCGCGACCACGTCAGGTACTGTTTCACCCGGCAGCAGCCGGAAGTTGACGATGGCCGTAGCCTTGGGCGGTAGTACATTATGCGCCATGCTGCCTTCGATCATGGTGGCGGCGGTGGTGGTTCGCATCATGGCGTTACCGACGGGACTCTTCACCATCAATCGCTTGAACAGCGGGCCGAAAAGCCAGAAGTTTGCGGTCAGCAGGCGGAAGTAAAAGGGCAGCTCCGCTCCCATTCGCTCAAACTGTTCTTTTACCGGGGCACAGATGCGAGGGGTGAATTGCTGCCTTTCAAGGTCAGTGATGAGTTTGGAGAGGAGGCCAACCGCCGTATGTTTGGGTGGCATGGAGGCATGACCACCGGTGCCTTCAACCGTGATACGGATACTCGTGATCCCTTTTTCGGCGATGCCTATGGTAGCCATTGGCTTGGTCAACATGGAGAAGGCCCCTTTGGTAATGGCGCCGCCCTCGTCCAGTATAAAGTCAAATTCGATACCCCTCTTCTCAAAAACCCGGGCGATGGCAATGGCGCCTAATTCACCACGTGTCTCCTCGTCATGGCCAAAGCCGAGGTAGATATCACGCTCGGGTGTGAACCCGTCTGACAACAGCAGTTCAAGGGCTTCCAATGTGGAGAGTTGGTGAAGCTTCATGTCCATGGTTCCACGTCCCCAGACAAAGCCGTCTGCAATGACACCATCGAAGGCCGGTTGCTCCCACTGATCTTCCGTTGTTTTCTCCACCGGCACCACATCGATATGACCGATCAGCAATACCGGTTTCAGGTCGCTGTTCCTGCCCCTGATATGGTAGATCATGCTGTAATCGTTGACCAGTTCACGTTCTGCTGTTTTATGGACCAGCGGATAGTTTTCCACCAGCATATCCACGTATGACTGATACGGAGCCCAGTCAATTTTTGAGAGGTCGGTGTGGGAGATGGTTTTTTTCTGAACGGCCTGTGACAAGCGCTCAGCAACCTTATTGACATCGATTTCAGCCAGCGTCTGACCGGAGGCATCCGGCAGGGCCGGTTTTTTAACCGTAGCCGCCCGAAAACATAGTATAACTGCCAATCCCAGCAGTAAAAACAGAATAATGGTTCCCATTGAAAATCCTTTTCGTTTGTTGGTTTTATTTAATGATAAAGTCCCTCTTTGTGGGGGGAGAGAGGCTATTTACTATCTCGTTCGTCATTCCCGCGAAGGCGGGAATCCAGTAGTATTACAGCCATTTACACATTACCCCCTTCAGAAGGGGGTATTTATTTTTCAACTTTCAGGCAATGCAGAATCAACCTTGATCCACCCTTTTTTATACATGAATCGGGCAAAGATGATGGAAAGCAGACCCAAGCCTGGTATCAGGATTCCTATATACCTGCCGGCGTGTCCACCCATGGCCATGACGACGATAGTTGCAAGGATCAGGGGCATTATGGCCACCTTCCACTGTGAAAATCCACTGGTGCTGCTGCCCATCCAGGCAACGGCCAGGGCCCCGAACAGGGCCGGCAGAATATTATCGAAAGCCGGTTTCAGGGTCGGGTCGTTCAAAACAGGTGTCAACGGAACCAGCAGCAAAACACCCAGGCCGATGATGATGGTGGTGGTCAGTGCGGAGGCTGCGACGGCAATGGTTGAGATGATCTCACCCTCTTCAGTCGCAGACTGCACTTCGGCAGACTCCATACACATGATCAGGGCCGGGATCCGGAGGTTGGTCAGATTTCCGGTCACAAACAGCAGGTAGGAGCCTCCGATTCCGGCCATCGGCGTGTACATCATCACTTCAATGAGTGAGATGGGTATATAGATGACCAGCAAAGAGCCAAGCCCTGCCATGAGATTACCCAGTGGCGGGAAAATATCGAATTTCCAGCAGGTCAGTGCGGGCACCCCGATAATGAATATCAAAGCGATGACACCAGTGATGCGCCCAAGTCGGTGCATCGAGTTTAAATAGGATTCATATGTTTTCATGGTCGTCCTCCGTTTAATTTAAGACAAGGACGGCCGCAGCCATCGCAATTACCATGCTGAAGGACAAGGCAAAATCCCTGAGCCAGTTCATTTCAAATTTCTTAATCAGTACCCCGAAAAACAGCATGGAGACTGCGCTGATGATAAGCACCGGCAACCCCAGGCCGATCGCTCCCTCACTGCCTGGCAGAAGCTCCACCAGGCTGCCGGCGATGATATCGCCCAGGAAGACCGAAAGCAGTCCGGCGAACAGCGCGGCTACCATTATCGGAATCCATTTGGCATCCTTGCTTTTGGCTTTTGAAATGGTCCCCTGGATTCGGTTGAGAAACAGCAGGACAATCACCAGGCCCCAGACGATTCCCAAGGACATGATCCACATGGAACTGGCAAAAATTGCTGCCGTATAGCCCTCTCCACCCAGGCCGCTTATCCCCATGCTCTTCGCCCCAACGTCTGCTGCAATCAACTCATAAGGCGCGGAACCGATAACCGAAAGCCGGATCCAGGGGAAGTAGATACCCAATACCGGAGCCATGGCGATCAGCGAGATCAGAATGGGCAGGGAGGGAATAATCGAGAAAATCATGCTTTGCCGGATGGCGCCCTTGAGCTTGGCCTTGTCCATGCCGGATTCCACACCCCGGTTCCAGGCTTTGCGCAGAAACAGGGTGCATTGCAGGAGAAGGAATATAAACACCATTCCGCCCATAATGGCCAGAAAGCTGCTGTTTGCCACATCTAAGTAATTATCCATGATCTCCTTCTGGATGGAAGGTTTGCGTCAAATGAAGCCGCCAATGAAAATCAGTACTTTGAGAGGGGATAATAGGGGAAAACTGGGCCTGGAGTCAAGGCGTGATTTTCCAGTTGAGTCGATGGGAAGGGGGACAGGATCCAGGCAAAGTCCGTATTTCAATCAGTATGCTTTGTGATAAACGCCAATAGCGGCTGCAACTGGGCAAATAAATGACTTTTCAGGTCATAGTGCATTCCTCTTGAGGTCCAGGTGGTCAGGACGCCAATAAAGATGGCCAGAATCAGATATGCGATGTAGTCGCTTGACAGTTCAGAGCGGAAGTTGCCCGACGCATACCCCCGCTTAAGAATATCAGCGATGATGGTTTTCAAAGGGAATATCTCTGATCGGGACAGATCATCGGTGGACTCCATCTCGATAGCCGAAAAACGGCCTAATATGTTGGGGTTTCCCTGAAGATAAAGGTCGATTATATAGTCTATTATGTCTTTCAATGCCTCAAGCGATTCCTTATCTTCAAGTGCCTGGTAATGAGTCTGCACCTTACTTCCAATTTCAGCAAAGTACTCCAGAAGGATGCTCTCCTTCGACGGGTAGTAGTGATAAAACGTTCCCATAGCAATGCCACTGGCCTTGCAGATATCATTCAGGGTTGTCTTGTCGAATCCCTTAGAATTAAAAAGGTCCAGGGTCGCATGATAGATAAACTCTTTATTTTTAAACCCCTTTTTTGTTTTTGGTGTGCCCGCCTTCATCAATCACGCTCCATTTTGTGGCATTCTGAAATTCAGCTCTTCTTTCAGCCAGCCTAAGCCCCTTTGCTATGGTTTGGCCAGACAATAATTTTTGAATAAGGTAATTATTTTAACAGATTAAGCTAAGCTTATTTATCTTGACTAGAATAGTAAAGAATGGAATAGTAGAATTTACCGAGTGCACTCGGTTTATTTCCCTAACTGAGTCCCCAGGGGTTAAAATTCAGGGTATGCCTGTTTTGTAAAGGCGGATTCGTGAGTTCAACTGTTTGTGGATAATTAATTAATCATTCAAAGGAGTTTTCATATGAGATCCAGGTTAATTCCAAAAATCTTTCTGATGATGATGGTTGTGGTGTTTGCATATGCCTGTACACCGACAGCAACCAAAATGGTTGAATTGAAATCGACCGAAGGGCTTGTCTATCCTGAAGTCCATGCAAAGAACGGTATTATCTCTTCCAGTCATCCCCTGGCCAGTTCTGCCGGTCTTGAGATTATTGCAAAGGGTGGGAATGCTGTGGATGCAGCTGTTGCCACCGCGTTTGCATTGGGTGTTGTGGAACCGAATGCCAGTGGAATTGGTGGTGAAGGGATGATGTTGATTTACAGAGCGGGTTCTGATGCACCCATCGCCATTGATTTTCGTTCAGCAGCACCGAAACTGGCCGGGGAGCAGTCCCAGGCTAAGAAATGGAAGCCTGCTAAGGTTGGTGGTCGTTCTATTGGTATTCCGGGGATGGTAGCTGGTGCCTATCGTGCCTGGGAGAAGTATGGTTCTGGGAATGTGACGTTTGCCCAATGTCTTGAACCGGCGATTCGTTATGCCAGCGAGGGTGTCGTACTGAATGACGCCATGGCAGAAGCGTTGGTTATTGCCCTTGGCAAAATTCAGGGAAATCCGATTCTTTCCAGTATCTTTCTGACCGATGATGGTCTGATTAAGGAAGAGGGACAGAGTTACAAGATGTTGGTACTTGCAGAGACGTTGAAGAAGATCGCTGCAGGTGGTGCTGATGCCTTCTACAAGGGGGAAATGGCAGAAAAAATGGCGGCTGACATCCAGGCAGCGGGTGGTGTGATGACGGCTGACGATTTTGCCAACTACCCACTATATGAGTGGAAGGCTCTGAAGGGCTCCTATCGGGGATACGATATTTACTCTTCACCGGGGCCGGTAGGAGGCTTGACTGTGATCAATTCACTTCAGGTTCTCGACCGTTTTGATGTAAAGAGTCTTGGTTACCAGACAGCAGAACATTTGAACCTGGTCAATGAATCATTTAAACTGGGATTTGGTGATCTGTTGCTGTACGCCAAGGATATGGCCTTCCACAAGATTCCTTATGACCAGCTGCTGAGCCAGGAATATGCAGATGCGCGTGCAGCCCATATCAACCCAACATCCAATGTTGGCAAACGCATCATGTTTGCCGGCCTGCGGACCCCGGGATATGTTAAAAAGGCGGCCATGATCCAATCTGAGATCGAGTCCATGCAGGCGAAGGCTGCTAACAATGGGAATTACAAAACCGTTGGGATGAAAGTGGCAGTTGGGAGCGATATCGTGCCGTCGAATGGGAAGCGACAGTTTGCCATGACAGCGAAAAAAGGGAAGCAGGCGATTCAATTCAGCCCCAACACGACTCATTTTGTCTCTGCTGACAAGGAAGGTAACATGGTCACCTGGACGCAGACCATCAGTGCTTACTTTGGAGCAGGTGTTGTCTCATCCAGTACGGGTGTGATTTTCAACAATGAGATGTTCAACTTTGCCCTTTTCAAGAAGCCTTTCAAACCATACGAGCGGATGGTGACTACGATCAGCCCGACAGCAGTTTTCAAGGATGGAAAGCCATACATGTGCCTGGGAGCACCTGGTGCGCTGAAGATTGCTCCGGCAGTGGTTAATGTCATTATCAACAATATCGATTTTGATATGGGACTGCAGGCATCCATTGAAGCGGCACGATTTACCAGCAATATTTTCCATCCGAAGAACCCATTTCAGATGGAAAATCGGATTCCTGCTGCTACAGTTGAGAAGCTCAAATCATTCGGCCAGAACCCGGTCGTTGATGCCAGTGGATTCAACAGAAGTTTTGGATCGGTACAGGCAGTGCTGTTTGATTGGGGAACAGGCACAGTTATTGGTGGTGCTGACCCACGGCGAGGTGCATCTGCCAAAGGGTTCTAGTTTTGTTTAGAGTCATTCCGGACGCTGATCCGGGATCCAGTCATGTGAAAAGTAATATTGTAACTGGATTCTGGGTCAAGCCAGGAATGACGAACCCATGTTCATCAAGTCATATTGAATAGCCCCTTGAAGAGGGCGAATCAAAGCTGGGTCTTTAGGGCTCGGATTTTTTGATCTTTCAGCGGTATGGGATGTTAACCAGGTAAAGAAGCCATGGCGGTAGAGCTGATTTTTGTTTTTATGATGGTGGCGTTTGTGTTGGGGGTGTTTTTGCTTAAGCTCCCGATTGGTCTGGCACTGGTCCTGGCGTCTGTGGTTGGAGCCCTGTCCGGTGGTGAAGGATTTCCCTTGCGTCACCTGGTGGAGGGGCAGTTCGGCTACCTGGACAGTATTTTGATCATTGCGTCCGCCATGGTGTTCATGAAAGTGATTCTCCATTCAGGGCTGCTGGATACCATTGCCAGAAAAATCATTGATCATCTGCATGATAAGCCGGTGATGTTACTACTTTCGATGATGGCGGTGATCATGTTTCCCGGGATGATCACAGGGTCTTCCACAGCAGCTGTCCTGACGACAGGGGCTCTTGTGGCTCCGGTCTTGATCGGGATGGGGATTCCGCGGGAGAAAACAGCGGCTATTATTGCATTGGGTGCGATCTACGGCATGGTTGCCCCTCCAGTCAATATTCCGGTGATGATTATTGGTGGTGGAATCGATATGCCCTATGTGGGTTTCGGTCTGCCTTTATTGCTGGCCAGTGTGCCCCTGGCGGTCACTGTGGTTATTCTGATCGGTTACCAATATGTACGTAAGGTTGATTTGTCAAAAATTGGTGATCGGCTCCCGACCTCTTTCGGGGAGGCCCATGGGTTGAAAATATACCTGCCTGTGGTGGTGTTGATTGTGTTAATGCTCGGCGAAAAGGTGTTGCCGGGTCGATTTCCATCCCTCGGTCTCTCGCTTATTTTTCTGATAGCTGCTGTAGTGGGAGCCTTTACAGGCAGAAAATTGAATTTCTTCAAGGTGGCGCTGGAGGCAGTTCATGATGCCTTGCCGGTAATGGGGATTCTGATGGGTGTGGGTATGTTTATCCAGATCATGACCCTGACAGGCGTGCGGGGAATGCTGGTGATCTTCTGTCTGGCGCTACCCTCCTTGTTTCTCTATCTGGGGATCGCGACCAGCATGCCGCTATTTGGTGCTATTTCGTCTTATGGATCAGCCAGTGTTCTGGGAGTACCGTTTGTTCTGGCACTGCTGGGGCAGAATGAGATTATGACCGCCAGTGGCTTGTCCCTGATAGCAGGCCTGGGCGACCTGATGCCGCCGACGGCACTGGCCGGGATATTTGCGGCGCAGATAGTGGGAGTTGAGAACTACTTCAAGGTCCTCAAGTACTGTATCTGGCCTGCAGTCCTGACGGCTGTGTACGGGATCGTGTTAATCCTGAACGCCAACGCCTTCATGAAGTTGTTTGATGATCTACAGGGAAGCCTGATCGTCTTAGCCGTTTTCGTAGGATATATCCTGTTGATCGTGCTTCTGGCACGTTTGGGTGTAAAATTATGGGGTAAGGAGGAGACCACATGCTGACAGCCATCTATCAACTGATAGTACTGTTTTTCATTATCCTGATTGCCTGGGACCTGTGGCGGGAAAAGAAATGGACGCTGCAGGCGGTGGCTGGAATCGTGCTGGTCCCACTGGTACTGCGCTTTTTGATGATTAAGTAGGGTGAGTTAAAAATGGCTGATAAAAAACACATTGTTGTGACCCTCCTGGTCTTTGCCGCAATCCTAGTTGTGGTGACCCTTTCTGCGCGCTCTTTTCAGAAAATGAATGAAATGCCGCCGGAATTCAGGGGCAAAGGTGTAACAGAGGTCCGCATGCTCAGTTACTATTTGCCTGGGCTTAAAGGAACCCCGGGGGATACAGAGATCTTTATTCTGAAAGGTGAACGTCCCGGCGCTTCCATGATGGTCCTGGGTGGCACCCATCCGAATGAACCGGCTTCTCATATGGCGGCGACAGTGCTGATGGAAAACGCATCGGTGAGTGAGGGGTGTATCTACGTTATCACACGGGCCAACCGCAGTGGGTTTACCCATAACGATCCGACGGAGGGGTATCCCCAGCAGTATTCTATACCTTTGCCAGACGGATCAAAACGGGTGTTTCGATTTGGGTCTCGTGCCACTAACCCGACCCATCAGTGGCCGGATCCGGATATTTATATTCATGAGTCGGGGCAGGCACTTTCAGGAGCAGAGACACGGAACCTGAACCGGGCCTATCCTGGGAAATCAGATGGAACGCTGACCGAAATGGTGGCCTATGCCATTGTCCAGCTGATCAATCAGGAAAAGGTTGATATTTCCATCGACCTGCACGAAGCGTCGCCGGAGTATCCGGTTATCGATGCGATTGTGGCCCATGACAGGGCGTTTGAGGTGGCAGCAATCGCCATGCTGGAATTGGACATGGAAGGGCTGTCATTTAACCTGGAGCCTTCACCCTCCAACCTGCGGGGACTGTCTCACCGGGAGTGGGGGGATAGTACGGACACCATTGCATTGCTGATGGAATCAGCCAATGCAATCCAGGGGAGACTCCGTGGCAAAACCGACGAAGCATTGATTGTTACGGCAAAGGATCCCATCTATGTGAAGGCCTATAAGCTGGGCAGGCTTTATGTTGATTATCCGGAAGCGGGGCATCCCATGGAGGAAAGAGTGGGTCGCCACATAACGGCCATCGGAGCCATCATCAATGCCTATAATATGCTTGAAAAGGGCAAATACCTGCGGGCAGAGAATTTACCTCAGTACAATGATCTGCAGACAAAAGGATTGGGGAGCTACCTGATCTCGGCAGACAGCTGAACTGTTTCGATATCTTTTAAAGACATCGGAATGGATAGTCCCGGTTCAATACCGGGGATATGTTAATCGTACCCTGAAGAGGGTGCTGAAACGGGGGAACCCGTAAATTAGGAGCATAAAAATGAACAAAATAATTATCAACTGCCTGGTGGCGCTGACCATGATGTTTTTCACGGTGACAGCATCCGCGGCGGAGTGGGGGAAGCTGTCCCTGAAAGCCCCGGTACTGATTACCTCAATCGGGCAAAGTCCGGATGCCTTGATGGTCAAGGTGCTGATGATGCGGAATCGGATAAAATTTACCCTTGATAACCTGGCCAAACCAGAGATGCTGAACAATCATCAATCGGTGATTATGGTGGTCGGCTACAGCGGTAAAGGTCTTGGCGCAGCCGGTATTTCCAAGGAGCAGGAGATTGAGAGAACCAAGGCGCTGATAGCTGCTGCCAAGGCTAAAAACATCCCGATTGTTATGGCACATATTGGCGGAAAAGCCCGACTGGGACCAAGTTCCCAGGTACTGGTCAAGCTGGTGGCAGAAAATGCGGACTGCCTGGTCTATGTGACCAGGCCTGAGCTGGAGCCTGTTTTTGCTAAAATGATCAAGGATCACGGGCTGGCAGCCAAATCGGCCAAAAAAATCAGTAAAACAGGACCCATATTCAAAGAGCTTTACCAATAGGGTGTGCGGTTGAATCTCGCGACCCATTTAGAGGAGATCTGTTTTGATTCATTTAATATTTTACCTGGCTTTTATTGGAATGGTTGGTGTGGTCTATATTATCAGGCCGCGCTGGACCTATCTCAGCCTGTTTCCGCTGATTATTCTCTTGGGAATTATCGCCGTACAGGTGCCATTCCAGAATCTGATTGAGGGGATGTTCGGCTATATTACAGAGATATTGACAGTTGCCTTTGGAGCTGTGTTTATCCATGTATTGAAAAGCACCGGTTCGTTGGAAAACCTCACGGTTGCCTGGGTTCGGTTCGCCGGCCGCAATCGTTTTCTGTCATTGCTGGGAATCATGGTCATTGGACTGATTCCGGGCATGGCGACCGGATCGGCACTTTATTCATACGCATTTCTGGCTGTTGTGATGCTACCGTTGCTGAAGGAGATGGGAATATCCGAGGTCAAAGGAGGTGCTTTGTTGTTGACGACATCCGCCCTGGGCATGATGGCTCCCCCTGTCAATATTCCGCTGATGATCATGAACGGTTCCAACTGGGGTTCCATTACCGGTGTGTACCCTTTCATGTGGCTGATTGTTCTGCCTGGAGTTGTTTTGTCCGCGGTTTTCTTTTCTATAGTTTGTCGGTCCGAGTTTACTGGAGCGATCGGCCCGACGAGAACGAGATTGCAGACCACTGATGTGACGGGAGTGGTGATTTTTCTCGGACTTTTGGTTCTGCGGGGTTTTTTCCCGAAAGGAGTTCTGGGACAGATTGGGCTGCCGCTGATCTTTCTAGTGGGGGCGGTCTTTCACTGGCTGCTGTATAAAGAGAAGAAAGAGAGCTTTTTTGCGGTTTCCCAGGAAGCTGTGGCTGGAGTCAGGCAACTTCTGCTTCTTTTTGTGGCGTGTTCGCTGGTGCTGCATGTTTCCCAATATGCGGCTACGCAGAATGTGGCAGTGGGATTTGCCAAGAACCTGCCTATCGGTTATTCCATTTTAATTCTGGTGGTTGTGGGGGTCTTTTTTGGTGCACTCTGGGAGGGCCTTGCCGCTTTGGTGGTACTCCCCATCTACTTCATCAATACCCTGATGGCATATTATTCTGCTGTTGTCGCTTCCTCAGCCATTTTCACGGCCTTTGCCGCTTGCCTGGTGGGTCTGGGTATTTTTCTGCCTTTCGCCTGGAAACGCACAGTGATTGAGAGCGGCCCTTTTGTGAAGGGCATGGGACGGCTGGTGATGGTTCCTGCTCTGAGTCTGCTGATCTGGTTACTGCTGGTATACTGGAAGGTCGGGGTGTGGTTTCATCAACTGCTGCTATCTTAAACGGAGACATCCATGTTGCTTATTATCTATTGTTTATTGACATTGTATGTCGTCGTGCTGCTGGTTGTGGGAATTATTAAACAACGAAGCTGGAAAGATCAGCTTACAGCTTGCATTATATTGATTCCATTAATTATGAGAACGTTTCTCATTCGGTGAAGGAGGAAGAGATGTCAGAAAATGAAACTACAAGCCGGCTGCGGGAATGGATTCTCCTTGGAATCGTAGCGGTGCTGATAATTTCCGGGAGTGTCTTGGTACTGAAGGGACGCCAGATGGACGTCATCAAGCCGGGCCCTGGGGTTACCCAGATTAAAATGCTCAGCGATTATTATCCTGCCCTGAAGGGGACCCATGGGGATACACCGGTTTACATTCTTGAAGGTGAAAAACCGGGTGGTACGGCATTTGTAACAGGAGGGACCCACCCACCTGAAATTGCAGGAGCCATAACAGCTGTGATGTTTATCGAAAATGCCGTGATCAAACAGGGCCGCTTGATTGTGGTTCCCCGGGCGAATAACAGTGCAGCCTCATTTATTCCGTCCATCGGGATGTTCGGTGGTGTTCCGGCCGGTTATACCATTAATAATAAGAAGGGAGAGGAGCGCTATTTCCGCTTGGGAGACAGGGCTTCTAACCCGGTTGATCAATGGCCCGATCCTGACTTTTACTGCTCCAATGCAGGGAACATGTGCCTGGGCGGCCCGGAAGGAAAAAACCTGAATCGCTCCTATCCCGGAAACTCCAAAGGCACCTTCACTGAAAAAGTTGCCTGGGGAATCATGGAGTTGATTCGCAAAGAAAACGCTGGGGTTTCTTACGATATTCACGAAGCCACCCCGGGTAGTTTCCTTGCAGGAATGCTGGTGGGAAATCCAAAGAAGAAAGAAAAGGGAATGAGCGCCCTGGAACTGGCTACTTATGCTGTGCTTGACCTGGAGATGCAGGATATTTCCTGGAAGCCGGAGCGATCCTCCGAAACCTTTCGGGGTCTGTCTCACCGTGAGTGGGGAGATTATTCCCAGACCTTCTCCTTTCTGAGTGAAACGGAAAACCCGGAATGGTTCCGGACCGGTCCCTATGATCCCCTTTCCCTGGATACGGAGTTTCCTTTGAAGGAGCGTGTTGGTCGGACGGTTCGCTGCGTGATATCCATTGTTGACTCATACAGCATGATCTTTCCTGATCGTGCCATTGTCATTGAAGGGATGCCGGAGTACCAGGATTTCCTTGATAATGGTCTGTCTGCCTATTTGAACTGATCAGAACCCTGGAGTAACCGAACATGCCGAAAGCCCTTCTTTTTGTCCTGACCGTTGTTTTTCTTGCCGGGTGTTCGGTTACGCCTGATACCGTTAAATCTGACAGGGTGTTGCATAACCAGTTCAAGAATCACCCCCGGTATCCGCAGTACATGAAGATGGTCAAATCCATTCGGCATATCCAGGCACCGGAACTGCCGTCGGCCGATGGGTACATTGGTAAGGGTAAGGTCTGGCAGACGCCCTATTACCTCAAGGATAGTGGTGTGGCAGGTCCCACAGTTTTCATTCTTGGAGGGACCCATGGCTATGAACTGGCCGGTTGGTTTGCCGCGCAGGAGTTACTGCATGTCAAGCCGGACAGGGGACGACTGTATGTGATTCCCCGGGTGAATTACCGGGGGGTGCAGTTGAAGCACCGTTTTGTACCTGGCGAAAGAGACCTCAATCGCTGCTACCCCGGGAATCCAGATGGCGGTAATACGGAGCGACTGGCGTTTGATGTATTTGAGTTCATAAAAAGCAAAAAGGCCGAGATCGTTTTTGACCTGCATGAATCTTTTGACTATCATCTGGTTGACGAGGAGAGCCTGGGGCAGTCCATTATTTTCTATACCAATGATAAAGCCGCCTGGGTCAGCCTGATGGTATCAGAGGCCATTAACGAACAGATTGCCGAGCCGTTGGAAAAAGTCTCTATCCTGCATGGTCCGAAAGTGGGGTCAACAGCGTGGGCGGCTGGTAAATATCTGGGGATACAGGGATATACCCTGGAAACAGCTATTCCCCTTCCTTTGAAGAAGCGAATTGACTACCATCTGAGACTGGTACGCTTAATCTTTAAGGAAAACGGCATAAACCTGACGGACGAAAGGATCTGAATTGAACCCCCTGATCATCAGCGGATTACTGGTTACCCTCCTTATTCTGCTGAAGATCGCCCAGTCAAGCCTCCACCGGAAACGACTCAATAACATTCCCCACAGGATCCTGGTAAACGGCAGCCGTGGTAAAACAGACGTGACGCGGCTGATCGCCGCGGGCCTGCGCCGGAATGGTAACCGAGTGATGGCCCGTACGACGGGGGTTCACCCGACCTGGATTGACTTCGAGGGAGAGCCACACCGACAAACCAGAAGGGTGCCTGCGAGAATTGATGAACTGATTCAGTTTATTGCGGCGGCAGCCCGAGCCAAAGCCGATGCAGTGGTGGTGGAGTGCATGGCCTTGAACCCTTTTCTGCAGGAGATCACCCAGGAGAAGCTGATTCGGAGTCAGGTAGGTGTTATCACGAATGTTCGGCTGGATCATCTGGATGTGATGGGGAAAACCAAGGGGACCATTGCTGAATCCCTGGCCCTGACCATTCCAAAGGGGGGTATTCTCTTTACTTCGGAAACGACCTGTCTCTCGCAGCTTGAAAAGGCGGCAGCATCCCGTAACTGTCAATTGGTACCTGTCCATCAGGATGAACTTGTGCCGCCATCTGCCCTGCCCGGTACCCTTATCTTGGAAAATGTGTCGCTGGCGATGGCGGTGTGCAGGCACCTGGGAGTGGACCCGGAAGTTGCACTGGCAGGCATGGCAGAAAGCCTGCCCGATGAGGGGGCCTTTTCCATCGTCCCTTTTATGGGGGAGCAGGGTGAGCTCTATTTTGCCAATGCACTGGCTGCCAATGATCCGGAATCAACTGAATTATTATTGCAGAAGGCACGAGAGGCCTATCCTGATGCGATGCTGGTCGGACTGTTTGCTCACCGCACGGACCGAGCCTGGCGACAGGAGGTGTTCTCCAGCTTCATGACTACGGCACCCTTTGAAAAAATCTTTCGCACTGCCCATTCTCGTGATGCAGGTGAGATGCTCACCCAACTGGAAGCCCTGCCTTCAGGCAGTTTGATATTTGCCTTTGGCAATTACAAGGGCCAGGGAGAAAAACTGATTCAGGAGATCGAAAAAAGATGCTGCCCCAGACAATGATCGCTGGTATCATCATCAGCTTTCTCTACTATGAGATGGTTGGTCTCTCTCCCGGGGGAATTATTGTCTGCGGGTATCTGGTGTTTTATATCAACCAGCCTGAGAGGATCCTTGCGACTCTTGTGATCAGTGGAATTGTTCTGGGCACAGGCAAGTTGCTCGAAAAAAGGATGATTCTGTTCGGAAAGCGGAAATTCGGTATTTATGTGCTGTTGGGTATTTTCTTCAACTACCTGCTTTCGGCAGGTGCTTCGGCTGAGGCCATCCCCCTTGAGATTGCGGGCATAGGATATTTCATTCCGGGATTGATCGCCCTTGATATGGACCGGCAGGGCATTCTTCCGACGCTGGCATCGATTGGTATCGTTCTCGGTATTCTATCTCTTTACGTATGGCTGGTTATAAACTGAAAGGCAGAATTCCCCTTCGCTGGCTACTGTTTAGCTTGATGGTGGTCTGGGGGACTATCTGGGCTCTGCAACTTCTTGATATCTGGCGCCCACAAACGCGACAGATTCAATCTCCCCGGCAAAAACAGCTGGCTATGCAGATGTTGCAAGGGATGAAGCTGTTGAGTACAGAGCTGGAGCGATCCGGTGTGGTTATCAGCCCATACAGCGACCCTAACCATACGGGATTTATTGGAGATGAACTGACGCCGTTAACAACCACATTGGGATCCATTGTCTCAAAACGGACATCCACCCATCCCGGTTTTGCGCCGCTGATTTTTGACATGGTGAGAGAAGCCGGCGTGAAGAAGGGTGATGTCGTCGCCATTTCAGCTTCCGGTTCTTTTCCTGCACTCATTTTTGCCACAATTCTGGCCGTTGAGGCCATAGGGGCGGAGCCCTACCTGATCAGTTCCGTTGGCTCCTCCACCTGGGGAGCAAACCGCCCCGGCTGGGCCTGGCCTGACATGGAGAGTCTATTTTATCGGCAGGGGTTGATTCAGTCCCGTTCCCGCTACATCAGCCCAGGTGGACCGGACGATAAAGGGCCAAACCTTTTTGAATCGGGCATGGATCTGGTGAAACAGATTGCCACCAGGAATGGTATCGAACTGTTGGAATCATCAAGCCTGACAGAAGCCATTGAACGGCGCCTGCAACTGTATCTGGTAGAAAATCCCTCGTTGTACATCAATATTGGTGGGTCACATCCGGCAATGGGCGGCTGTTCGCATGGACATCAATTTCCGCCGGGCCTTATCAACCAATCCATAACCTGCCAGCACCAGGATCGGGGATTGATCATCCGTTTCCTTGAGGCTGATATCCAGGTCATCAACCTTCTTGATATACCTGCCATTGCCATAAAAAACGGACTGTCCATCGATCCGGTTCCTCTTCCTGAGTTCGTCGACGTAATCTCCAGAACACCTTGATCCCTGCTTGACACCTGAAAACAAATTCCTTAGCATGGCAGCATCAGGCGATTAGATTGGCCTCATCGTTCACAATAACCCCAGTGTTAAAGATCCTCCAGGAGATAAGATGAAACTTGAGACCTTACTTGACAAGACGATGACCCGAAGACTTTTTTCAAAATGGATGGTGAAGGCCGCATCGGTTTCGGCTCTGTTTGCGGTGTTTGGCAATACGATTTTCAAAGGGTCAAGGGCTGTGGCGGCTCAGACTTCTGCAGGCAAAGGGATGGGTTCCCCGATTACAGTCGGTGGAAGCAACCGACTCAGAACCCTGCTCAAAAACGGGTTGATTGTTGACGGGTCTGGAAAGAATGCTTACCCGGGCAACCTGCTCATGAACGGAGACAGGATCGAGATGGTGACCTCCGAGGAGATTGATTTCAAGGGGAGCACCATTGACTGCAGTGGAAAGGTGATTGCACCCGGTGTGATTGATATGCATTCCCACATGGACTGGGTGCTGCCAATAGAGGGGAGATCCGAACTGAAGACCCCGTTTACACAGCAGGGCGTTACCACATTTATTGGCGGGAATTGTGGCTTTGGTGTGGCCGGGTTTAAGAAAAACAGTCCCCACCGGGGGATGCTGGAAAGAAGGGTCAAGGGATTGTATGACCTGAAATGGGACACCATGGCCGAGTATAAAGATACCATGAAACAGCAGGGGATCACCCACAACCTGCTGAACCTGGCCGGTTACGGAACCACTCGGGCCACCGTCCAGGGCTATGATGCCACGCCCATGCAAGGCGACCGGATGAAGGAGCAGCTCTATCTCCTGGAAGAGGCGCTGGATCAGGGTGCCACCGGGATCTCCTTCGGCCTGCAGTATGAACCGGGTGTGTTCGCTACCCTGGATGAGATGAAACAGGTGGCCGAGCTGGTCAAGCGTAAAGACAAAATCATAACGGTCCACATGAAGGCATACTCCTCCCTGTCCGGAACCTATCCCCTGGAATTCTTCGGCACCCCGCACAACCTGCTGGCCATAGAAGACATGCTGAAACTAACCCGTGAGACCGGGGTGAAAATGCAGCTCTCACACCTGATTTTTGTAGGGGAACGAACCTGGAAGTCCTATGAAAAAGCCTTTACCATGATCGATCAGGCCATTGGGGAAGGGCTTGATATTAAGTTTGATACCTACGCCTATCACTGCGGCGTCTCCATCATCAACGTGGTGCTGCCCGAGTGGTTCCTGGCCGGGATTCCTGATGTGTTTGAAAGCAGGACATCACTGCTCAAGCTGAGAGCCGAACTGACACTGATCACAAAACTACTCGGCTTTGGCTATGAGGATATCCAGATTACCAAGGCCAACCATCCAGAGCTGGAGCAATACAACGGTATGTTCCTGAGGGATATTGCGGAGAAGAGGGGCCTGGGTGAGTTTGAGAATTTCATCGATTTTGTTCAGAAGAGCAAGGGGAAGGCGGCGGTCCTGAACCATCGCTACAGTAACCTGGAGCAGGTTAAGGCCATGATCAAGCACCCGGCTTCTCTATTCCAGACCGATGCCACGGTCCTGAGGCACGGCACCCAGAACCCGGCAGCCTTTGGCAACTTCCCGCGTATCCTGCAGTACGCCCGCGATTTCAAGCTGTTGTCGCTGGAAGAGGTGGTCCATAAGATGACAGGCGCCTCGGCTGATCGCTTCAATATCAAGGACAGGGGCGTTCTTGCCAATGGGAAGGCAGCGGATGTTATGGTGTTCGACTGGAACAATGTAAGGGATAATAATACGGACCTGAAAACCAGCGAGACCCCCACCGGTATCGAGAGAGTCTTTATCAACGGGAAGCTGGTGCTTGAGGACGGCAGGCTGGATACGACATCAACACCGGGTGTGTTATTGTAGGTGGTTAGCCGTCTTCCATCCGGTAGTGAATCAGGAAGGGATAACCCGGTTCGATTTTAGTGCCCAGGGAGATGACGCCGCTGTCATCCAGCACGAATTCGGTCTGGTGCAGGCAGAATTCACCGCTTTTTTTGGTGCTGACATAGGTGCCGTTGGTGCTCTGGTCGATCAGCTTGTACTTTCCGCCGGCTTGCTTAATGATGGCATGTCCGCGGGAAACGCAGGGCTCGTCGATGATCAGGTCGTTCTGGTTGCCCCTTCCGATCAGATATGACTTGCGACCCGATTCAATGATATAGTCCTTTCCCAGAAACTCAAGAACAAGCGTGTCTTCGCCTGAAGGGTTCCTCTTGACAGCGCTTCTACTGACGATGGTGTGCTCTTCCTCATCCGTATTCCACAGGACCTCGAAAAGATCAATCTTCTTCAACGTGTTTTTCGCCCTCAACTGGCCGCTTTTTTTCAATTCCAGCCCGAACGATACCGGGATCTCTGTTTGAATATCCCTTGTAATAATGATCTGGCCTGATTTTGCGGAGTCTCTCAGCTTTTTGGCAACCAGCAGGACCTCACCGGTGACATTGTCCTTGCTCAGTGTCCCTTCCCCAAAGTGCGACCCGATTTTCAGGGCCATCTTCAATCTGGTGAAGCTATCCTTCTGGTAGATCGCCTGTTGCATCCGGCAGGCTGCCTGAACCGCTTTTCTGGCGTTGGGAAAAACGCACAACATCTGGTTCTCAGTCGTTTTGACCGGCTTTCCGGTGTGCTCATTGACGGTTTCTGTCAAAAGTGTCAGGGCTTCCCGGATCAGATTCTGAGTGACAATCCTCCCGGCTTTTTCGCAGGCCTGGTCATCACAGGCGATTTCAGCAAATACGACAGCTAGTTCCATAATGTCCCTCAGTCATGGTTTCTTTTTCAAGCGTAGAACATGGTAAAGAAATAGCCTATAAAACGAAAACTGTCGATGCCCATATTGCTAAAATTCGGTGAACATCTATGGATTTACGATTCAATGTGGTCTTGAACAAAAAGACTACATTGATCTGTGCACACGGCCTTGTCATTCCGGGCTTGACCCGGAATCCAGATGTATTAAACCGTTTATACATACTGAATTTTTCAAAAATGATTTTTATCTTTTCGGCACGTTGCTACCGCCTCAAATAGAGATAGTTAGCAATTTGTCAGACTCTTCAGAATTACCTTTGTTTGGAAATATTCTGCTCAATGATGCTTTGAACTAAATCAATCACGAAAAATCCAATTTGAATTTGTCAAAATCAATCCGCCATTTTCTCACCGATAGATATGCTCGCTCAAACCACTAATACAAGGAGGTCAGCAGCCCCAAAATTATTGCATTAATTACTTGACATCAAAGGCACTTTATTGTATATTTTCCGCAAAAATAATTCGCTTTTCTGTGAAAAAAATCGAGTACAAATCAATGCCGGAAAAATGTAAATTATAAAATTTTGGAATGCTTGAAAATTTGGATTTGAAGAACCCTAAAAAAGGTGAGTTTATGAGAAGTAAGTACACCTTTATTATGGTAATTATCCTTGTATGCTTTGCCACTGAAACTGTTCAGCCAAATGATAAGATAGATAAGAGTCTTGGGATTAGTTGGCTTAAATTTAGAACATGTGAAGGAGAGAAGATATCACTTTCCGAGTCTAGTAAGAATATATTGAATACCGAAAAGAATAAAAGTGGTCTGGAGTGTATTCTCTTTTCAGAATTTGATCTAAATAACGACACGAAAAATGATTTGATTATTGTACTAAATGCCTGTGGAAGAGATGGTTGTCTTACTAAAATATTTCTTAAAAAAAATAATGAAGAATATACAATAGCATTAAGCATGTACACACATATAGCTCAAATAAATCTTGAATTAAAAGAATACAAAAAAGCCGGAATCACAAGTAATGGGGATTTTGTACTTGTTGGTGAGGGTATGTACTTAGTTGGAAGGTTGAATAAAAGCGGCAAACTTATTGGGACAAAGAAAATAAAGTACTAACCCATGTCGTTAGCTTAAACGTCAGAAATTGACCATTTTGTTATTGCGAATATTTCGGAAAAATGTAAAAGACAACTCCATCATTCCGTTTGAGGAAAACATAAGGACCTCATTTAACGACCTGCAGAACGATAGATCTATGTCTTCGATAAGAGCCCGGAAAAAGGAAAGACCTGAATGAATCGGTCGGAAAATCTAACTGGAAAAATAGAAACAGGTATGCTGTCACTAGAAATAAAAAAAATATGCTTTATTCCAATTATTTTATTATTGTTCAATATTGGCATTTATGCAGAAAACAGTGAGGCGTCAATAAGCGATGCTGGTAAACTATACTTTTTGATACAGCTTACCAGCGGGAAAAAAGCAAGAGTTGATTTCCTATTTGTTAAGAATTCAAACAATAAGTATATTGATCCAAGGATAGTAATTGAGAAGTCAGGTAGAGAAAAATTTATTGATAAGTATTTGAAAAACAGCAAATACTACTTCTTTGATAAATTTGGAAGTAAAAGACTGATAAAAAGCATCAAATTCAATAAAAAAATAGTTCATCAACCTCCGCTTTTCCCTGACCTAAGATATTTTTATGATGGAGAAGGGGAGCTTAATAAAACATCTGATGGTGACTTGAAAGGAGATACCTATGTTACTTCATACTCCGAAAAACCACCAAAAATTGGATATTCTTCAGATAAACCAGAATTAGCGGCTTTGGTAAAAAAAGCAGCTCAAATAAGTAAAGAAGTTGCCTCTGCAATATTAAAGGAAAGAAATGAATTCTTTAAGAATAATCGGAAACCTAAAATAGGAAAAATTGAATTCGTCTCTCTACAAAAATATCGAAGAGACTTTTTTTCTAATTTTGATATTGATAATAAATATGACTATTTATCATCATGGACTCTTAAACTAAGGTATAAGACTTTAGAGGGTAAAACATTGGATATATTTCCTTTTCCAATTCTAATTTTTGTTTATGGGTCAGGGAATCATTCAGTAGTAAAAAAAGTCGATAACTACGGTGTAAGTCTTCATTATATCAGACCGAAGGCGCTGATAGACATAGATAATAATGGAATAACAGATGTTATCTTGCATTGTGTTTACTATGAATCAGATCGTTATTCAGTTATTAAAGGTCATGATGATAAAAATAGAGTATTAACTTTTACACGTTTACGAGGTATCGAATAATTTGAATAAAGGGGTAATTCTGTATGAGCTGGAAAAAAGCATTAGAAATCATGGTGCCAAAGAGTGGTGGTGTTGACTCTCATATTACTTACAGAAGGAAAGATGGTAGCCTCAATGATTTCGACCAACCAAGAGATAGAAATGGAGATGGAAAAACAGATTCTCCTCAAGATATTCATGGTGGTGTTGATGTTAACTATGAAGAAGGTCAAGAAAATCCTCTCAATACTTCTTTTCCCCTTGTATCCCCCATATGTTCGCCAGTTAGTGGAAAGGTGATTAAAACTGATGATGGAGATTACAACACTTTAACAATAGTAGATTCCGAAGGGAATTATCACCAGTTCTTACACTTTTCAAGCTCAAATCCAGATTTAAAGGACGGTGCGGAAATCATTGCCGGAGATCCCATTGGTTGGATGGGAGAAACAGGTCCAGGTACAGAAGATGTTCATTTGCATTATCAGATCAGGGACAAAGAAAATCCTAATAAACTAATTGATCCTGAAGAATATCATGAAATGAGACCTGAGGATCAGACAAGGCAGGAATTCATTGACGATGTATCAGGAATCAGCTCATTGAAAGACCCGTCTGATAATACTCAAGTACCTCTACGGCCAAGCAGTCCTATACCCTCTGAAAACGTTTCAGAAAATCAAACACCATATGTTGCTGCAGATACAGAAAACGATTCGGATTATAGAAACTACTATCCGGGTGGTGATTCTGATTCTGCCAATACCACCCTCCCCTCAAAGGCCTCTAAGGCAGTTGATCGGTCTGCAGATGGTTCGAAAATTATAGCGACTGATTCATCCTTAGATGGTTCCATTGATAAGTCAGATATTTCGGATGAGTTGGACTCCAGTATTGGGCATGAGGAGTTTGAAGTCATGTCACTTGCGGAGGATGTTTTGGCTGGTAGTGAGGAATTTAGCTTTATAGGTGCAGAGGAGGTAAGCGATTCGCAGGATAGTGGTGATACAGATAACATTGAATCGTCTGAAATTGAAGGTCCCTCATCTCAGATTGATGATGGTGGGCAGAATGATTCTGACCCGGGATATATTGTCGATGAGGCTATCAATGCTGCTGCGGAGACTATTGTTGAGAACAATCCGCGGGATACATTAGGCGAGATTTGTGATGATATTGCCGACGGTGTGAAAGACATTGCGAATAAAGCTGAGATGAAAGTAGGTGCCCTGATAGGCAATGTTATTAACGCCGGGGGGCAGGTGTGGGTTGATCGTCTGGCTGAGGAGCAGGATTGGTCTAAAATCGAGGAGTTTTCTGCGAAAGTCGGCATGGCTACTGCCGCGAATGGCCTTGGAAACTGGTTAGTCACTGACAGTGTACAGATTGATATGAGTGCAGTGTCGGAAAATGTGATTGATATTGGTAGCAGCATGCTTACTGACATGGCCTGGGAGAAGGTTGGTGACCAGCTTGGAATGTCAGCAGACGAGGTTGCACAAACCCGGGCAGCAGCCACGATCTTGCAAAATCTTCAGGCTGGTAAGGATATTGGAATAGATACAGCTCTTACTGCAGTTGGATTGAATGATGAGGTGGGATCGTCCTCGATTGCGAATCAGGTGGTTGAACCGGAGAGTTCTGAGGCCTCAACCCTGGGTGCGATTGGTGGCGCCGTTGGTGGTGCAATAGGAAATGTATATGGTCCTGTGGGTGGTTATATCGGTTCAATGCTGGGCACGGTTGTTGGTAATGTGGTTGGTAATGCGATTTTTGGTTCAGAAGATAAGGACCCTCAGAGCTATGCTGAGATAATCTATGACGAGGTCACAGGATTATTTGAGGTCAGCAGGTCCTGGGGTAAGGACGGAATGGATGGCTCCACCGGCAAAAATCTGGCACGATCGGTCCTTGAGACCTTAAATGGAACGGATGATACACCAGGTCTTGTTGACCGAATGACCGGCGAAAAGGGTCAGGTGGCGAACGGTCGGTACATCGAACCCATCCGAATTGGATATAACGACGGTAAATACCAGATCGATGGTCAGAAGTTCAGGGATGCCGGAGATATGATTGAAAAGGCTGTGCTCAAAACAGCCCAGTCGGTGCAGGTCGAAGATGGCAATCCATATATCCAGCAAGCAATATATCAAACAGACCCCGCAGCAGATCTCAACGAACTTTTCAAAAATATCAAAACTGCTTCAGAGTATCAAACCCTGGACATGAATAGGGAAGCCATTGATGCGCTGCAATCTAAGACGTTACTTGATAGTGTCAGACAACCTCAAATCTCTTCTGCTGAGTCCAATACCATCGCTGATGATTCTATTGAAAAATCACTGGCCGAGGCCACCCATTCGCTTGAAGGGGCCAAAAAAACGATAACGGAAATCAAAACGCTTGACCAGACGCTCTCCGATAAGATTCAGCAGCTTGAAATTCTTGAGTCGCCAATTAACAATCCGGTTTCAAGATCATCAGTAGATGAATTTGAGATCCCGATGATCGCAATTCCTGAAATCAGGATAGAAGAAACCAATGACCTGAAGGCAGAAATCAGGTTGTTAACGAATACAAAGAATCAGCGAACTGAGCAGTTTGAACAGGATGTCGATCCGACACTGCAGGCAATCGCGAAATACCAGACTGCTGTCGCTGAAAACGAAGACGCAGCCAAAGAAATTCATGATCTGAATGACCAATTGCAATCTGTTCAAAATATGTCATTCAGGAGTCTCGATTTGGACCTTTTGAAGACCCTCTCCGGGGGTACGACAGGATCAAATGATACCAATCTGTTTAGTAGGCTTCCAACAGGGATTGAAGAACGCATTGCGTTGCTAACCAGAACCATCTCGAATAACACTAGAAATGACAACGTAAAAGTGTACCACTTTGATCACTTAAAAATGTACCACCCCGATCAGGTTATTTAAACTCGACAAAAAGTGCCGAAAGGCTTTCTAAACTTGAGCCAGGAGAA